>Ga0181346_1000094_pt1 | contig 34625 bp, 40 predicted proteins | sample Su13VDMM15DN_FD_130100 | JGI IMG/M metagenome (GOLD analysis project Ga0181346, IMG submission 130100) | Freshwater viral communities from Lake Michigan, USA - Su13.VD.MM15.D.N | ecosystem: Environmental > Aquatic > Freshwater > Lake | place: USA: Michigan | collected 2013-07-15 | reverse complement strand
TATCTATCCACACAAAAATCATACCCCATTGTTTTTGTTCGGGAGTGAAAGTCACGGAGTTCCAGAGATTATTTCCAACGAACGTGCGTTTGCAAAAGTCAGTATCGGTCAACGTGGGGTGCTTCGGAGTTTCAATGTCAGTGCGGCAATGGCAATCGTGTGCTGGAATTACATCAAGGAGATGGGACTATGAATAAACGAGAACTATACGAGGCTAATATGAACCTACAATTAGAAGACCTTAAAAAGTCTGCAAAGATTGCATGGGACGAATTGGATAAGTCTCATGCTGCCCGTGCGATGTTGCATGATGAATTGATTATTGCAGAAGGGCAACGAGATCAGGCGCGTACCGAGCGCGATGTACTGAAGGCTGAAGTGGACACGCTTCGCGCTCAACTCGCCACGCGGCCAGTGTTGCCTGTTGTGTGTGCGGAGTGCAACGGCATCGGGTACATCACGGTGCATTCAGCCAGCGCGGACGGGGGCACTGTGACAACTCGCAGGTGTTCATGCAATGTCTCTCCTTTCCTGATAAATGCCACCGCCGAATTCTGGTAAAAGGAGAATACACATGAAAGTTAGAGAACTGATTACAAAACTCCAAGGGTTAGACCAAAAAAATCTTTGAAATTATTAGGAAATACCGATAATATCTATTATATAGTATTTAAAAGACCCCCTTGACAAAGGTGGGGTATTGTGTTATATTTAAGTATGATGAAAAATAACCTCTTTAACTCGGACAATGATTAAGACTACCCAACACTCTAGTTACTGGCTTGATGACGATCTGTTTGATAACGCTCCCGATGAGCAGACAACAGATTTGCAACGCATCACCAGACTCAGTGCCGTGCGCCGTGGTATTGCCAATTTCGTATCAATTCTGAGCGGGAAGAATGTCCCCGTACATTTTTCCAGTGGAAAGGAATCGTACACAGATGGTACACAGGTTATTATTTCTGCCGACGAAGATATTGATAAATTCGATGTAATGGTTGGATTGGCATTACATGAGGGCAGTCATATCCTATTGTCCGATTTCTCATTGTTGCAGACCCTAAAGCGTTCGGTGGAAGACCAATTGCGATATCGTGGCCCGCACATTCATTGGAACACGGGCACGAAGGTAACGGAAGCAAAGTCTGGAAATGTCTTTACTGATATTCTCCATCCCGATATTGTAAAGTTGCTGCCCGATTATCCGGCAAAGATTGGTATGTATCTTGCTGAAGAGTCTCCGTATTGGAAGGCATCGTTGCAGGTATTGGACGATCTTAAATTCTTGATGAATATTTTGGAAGATCGCCGCATTGATAATTATGTGTATAAGAATGCAATGGGATATCGCCCCTATTATCAGGCGTTGTATAACAAGTATTTTTATACAAAAGAAATGGGAAGGAATCTTCGGTTCAATCCAAAGTTTCGTGAACTAACGGTAGAGAATTATATCACTCGTTTGTTGTATTGCATTCATCCTGCCGCAGATTTCGACGCAATGCCTGGCCTGCGTGTACTGATTAATCGTATGAATTTGAATACGATTGATCGGATTGGTCCTGAGCACGATCCTTATGAAATAGTAGACGGTAACAAGCATCCATTGTGGTTGACGACGGGCACGTATGATGCGATGCCGGTTCTGTGGAAGGAAGCAAATGTATTGTATGCACATATTCTAAAGTATGTGGGTATGGTTACTTATGAACCCAATAAGGAACCTTCGCAGAATCCTATGAATGATATTATCCAGCAAAAGTCGTCGGCGCTTGATGGACTACCAGACCTTGATGGGGCGCCCGGCATGGGTGATATGGAGCCCGTTCCTGTTGAGAAGGATACAAAGGGTAAGGGTAGTAAGCAAGTTGAAGTGGACGGTAAGTTTAACGAAAAGGCAGCGCGGAAGGAATTGGAAACTGCTAAGAAAGTGTTGGAGGGTGATATCAAGAAAAAGAAATTGTCCAAGGCTGATGCGGAAGCAGTAACTGCGTTGGAAGAAGCAGATGCCAAGATGGTCGATGTTACTGGTGAAGGCGTTCCGTTCGGCAAGTGCATGGTTACCAGAAAAATAACGGACGAACTTATGGGCCAAGATTGGTTTATTTTCAAACGATATGGATGGGATCGCAACCTTAATGATGACCGGTCTGACGCCTCTATTGCAGCAGGAAAGCGTATGGGACAAATTCTAGTGCATCGGTTGCAGGTGCGTAATGATCCAATGATTACCAAGCAAACGAGATTGCCGCAGGGTGGATTGGATCGACGGTTACTGGCACAGTTGGGTATGGATATTACCTCAGTGTTTCAGAAGTCTCGCACCGATATTCATAAACCCGCCATGTTACATCTTACACTGGATGCATCGGGTTCTATGGGTGGAAGAAAGTGGGATAAGGTTCGGTCGGTGGCAGTTGCACTAGCCTATGTTGGTTCGAAACTCCGCAATGTGGATACTGTGGTATCTATTCGCGGCGGCAACGAGATGCCAATTGTATCAGTTGTATATGATTCTCGGTGTGATCAATTGTCACGATTTCTTAGGTATATGCGAGTGTTGGAACCTGCGGGAGCAACGCCAGAAGGATTGTGTTTTAAGGCAACGCTGGATCTTATTATGGAATGTAAGGATACGCACGATGTATATTTCATTAATTTCAGTGACGGCGAACCATCATTTGGGTATTCTGAAAAAACAGCTGCAGGTAAGAAAGGTAGCCGGAGAAACTCGTATGGTGGAGCATACTTCAGTTATACCGGAGAGGTAGCAACCAAACATACCCGTGCAATGGTACAACAATTGCGGGATGCAAATGTAAAAGTATTAAGTTATTTCATTACAGAAACATATAAGGGGTACGCTGGTCCCTTTACCGCAAAGGCCGTATTCCAGAAAATGTACGGAGAAGACGCAGTTATGGTTAATGTGGAAAATGCGTCTGAGGTATTAAGAACTCTTAATTCAAGATTGCTGGTTAGGGGTTGACAAATAGGTAGGATAGTGTTATATTACAGAAGGTTCAATAATCAATCATTTTACGGAGAGTAAACACAGTGACTAAGGTCAAGAATGCGCAGGTAGAAATCGTGGTGGCTTTGAATGATGCAAAGATTCCAGTTAATCAGTTTGGTGATATGGTTGATTTGGCAGCACACAAGATTCGTCACCTGCGTAAAAATGGTGGGTGTTATCGCATGATTACCACAAAGACGGGCGGTACGCAGCTGCGTCACGCAGAAATGAGTGTATTCGATGCACTTGCAAAGAATGCAGTTCCGTTGGATGTAACCGATAATCGTTCGGATGAAGTACATGAGGATATTGAAAAGTATCTTACGGACAGTGTTGCCCTTCGTCCCGCAAATCTTATTCTTTCCGATTTGAAGTGGAAGTATCTGATGCGCTCGGTTGTTCGTGGTAAGAACATTATGATGACAGGCCCTTCGGGTTGTGGTAAGACGTTAGCTGTGCAGAGTGTGGCAAAGGCACTGAACGGCCGCCCATTCTTTTACTTCAACCTTGGTGCAACGACTGACCCTCGTTCTACGCTGATTGGTAATACGCATTATAGTAAGGAAAAGGGAACGTTTGTGGCTGACGCACTGTTCTGTCGGGCCATTCAGTCAGAAGATTCCATCATCCTTATTGACGAGTTGACGCGAGCAAATCCTGACGCGTGGAATATTCTGATTACGGTACTTGATGAAAATCAGCGGTATCTCCGTATTGATGAAAAGCCGGATACGCCGACGATTAAGGTAGCAAAGGGTGTGACTTTCATTGCGACGGCAAACATCGGTAGTGAATATACCGCCACCCGTGTTCTTGACCGCGCCATGATGGACCGTTTTACGGCAATCGTTGAGATGGAACCGCTGTCGGTTGAGAACGAACTGAAGCTCATTAACATGACGTATCCGAATGTTCCAGAGGCCACCGCACGAGCAATTGCAGAAATTGCTGGCAATACTCGGTCCCAGATTCGCTCGGATGATCCGAAGGTGACCACTTCAATTTCTAGTCGCCTGACGGTAGAAATGGCTGGATTGATTTACGATGGATTCTCTCTGTCGGAAGCAGCAGAAGTATGTATCTATCCATTCTTCTCGGACGCAGGTGGCGCAGATTCGGAACGCACATACATGAAGCAGCTGGTTCAGAAATATATTCCGAATGACCTGAACGCGGGAAATGTGTGGGATAATCTTCACGCTTCGACGCAGGTGCCAGCGTCTGGCCCGTGGAATGCGATCTAATGGGAAAAACCTATAAAGACCAGAATAAGTGGGATCGTAAGCGTAACAAGCGCGATGAAGACCCCGTGAAGGAACCACGAAAGACAACAAAGAATCGACTTGATGAAATTATTCCCCCCGACGACGAACTTGCTCCCTATGAGGAATATGACTATGAGGATTACCGATAATGGAAAATATGACTACCGAAGAACCCTCTGGAAAAGATTTTGTATTCTGGGTAAACGATGCCGCCGGTGGGCGGGGCGGATATTTCTATCGGGCAGTTGGACTAGGAGACTTTCTTCAAACGATTGTTGATTCTGGTGAAACTCCGGTTGGTATCAGAATTGAAGTGGGTAGTAACAATGTAGAAGTTATTGTTGTGGATGATTTTATTAACAATTTAAAGCCCATGACTGAGGGCGTATAAACGTGCCGCACTACAAGTATGATACGTTAACGCTTACAGCCAGTAATTACAATAGAAAACTTAGCATTGAACTTCCGATGGATAGTGACTCACACGAATTATTTGATGCATTTAAAGCATTGATGGTGGGATTGAAATTCTGTGAAAACACCTTTGACACGGCAGTGACGCAATATTTTTACGAACACGGATTAGACAAGGATGGATGAATTTTATGGCAATTCATGATGATAACTGGACTAAGGAATTTAAAAAGGTAGATGTAGTAAAAAACCATTCAACATTTCTATTAATCTGGTTTATTTTGATGGGCACGGTTCTATATCACCTCGGAACACAGATATATCAACTTGCAATTTCAAATCCAACGGGGGTTATTCGATTTTCATTGGTGTCGAGTGGCATTGTAATGTTTGTAATTGCGGTAAAGGCGGCACTTAAACTGTATGTAAGGAATATGAAGTGACACAAATTTGGATCGTCGAAGATGGGAATCAAAAAATTATAGGGGCTGAACTTGATCCTGTGAAAGCAATTATGAGTGCATTCCCATCAGTAGAATATGTTGGAAAAGAATCTAGAGACAATATGTTATTGTTTGCACTTCAAACTAAAAATCTCCGACACTATACATTTGGTCAATATACACTACGACCACTAAATGTTGTTCATACACGATACAAGGAAGTTATACCGTAATGCGCATGAAAGCAAAAGAATTCCTCGTACTGTTTTTCATTCAGATATTATCGTATAGTATTCTGAAGGTGAACTATCGTGCGGTTGCTGATGCCCACTATGCCACCGCTGCTCTTAGTGATTTTATGATCGCCACTATGAGTTTTTTTGTTATTCGGAAAATTGTACAAAACACAGATGCAATTCACCAGTGGGCCGGGTACGCATTGGGTAGCGTGGTTGGTAGTTATTTAGGTATTTGGATTTCCTCAACATTTTTGGGTGGTTAATATGCTGTTGTTACTTGGAGATATTCATGGCGATGTTCGGGTACTCCGCAACGCTATTGCAGAAGCAGAGGATTCGGGTGCTACCGCACTTATCCAAGTAGGGGATTTTGGATTGATGCAACATAGTGGTAATGATACGGGATTTCATAGAGTATGTAAGGAAGCAAAACTTCCTGTATACTTCATATGCGGTAATCACGACGATTGCACTCGGTGGACTGCTCTATCAGAAGTTACTCGCGTGTGGGATGATACCAATCTCTTTTATATTCCCCGTGGCACGGTCATGGAAATTGATAATCGCACGATTGCCTTCATGGGTGGTGCGGCAAGCATTGATAAGAATATCCGATTACAGGAAGGGTGGCACTGGGATGAAAAGGAAAATATCAGTCCTTATGAAGTATTGCGTATGATGGATAATGCTAAGGACAAACATATTGATTTGTTTATTACTCATTGTCCTCCGCACAGTGTCATTGAAGAACATTTTGATCCCAGAACAAAACTGCAATTCGACGTAGGATTGGATTGGCATGATCATAACCAAGATATCATTGAAAACATTTGGCATGCAATTGGAACACCCATGATATATTCTGGTCACATGCATAGAAAAGTAGAAGGCATGACTTATCGTATTTTGAATATTAACGAACTATTGGCGGTGTAATATGAAACTACCAAAAATTACAGAAAAGCCGTGGGGCGGTGAAACATTGTGGGCCCACACGAAACATTATGTAGGAAAGATTTTGAAGGTGAATGCAGGAGAATCATTGAGTATTCAGTATCATCACTTCAAAGATGAAACGATGTATGTGTTATCTGGTACGGGGCATATTAACTTTTATATTCTTGAAGATGCACAGCCAGTACTCGTTAATAAACAATTTGTGGTTCCAGGTGATTCCATTCACATTGCACCAACACAAGTTCATAACGTGGAAGCAATTTCGGATATGCAAATTTTAGAAGCATCAACTAACCACTTGGATGATTTGGTCCGAGTACAAGACAAATATCATAGAGACTAACATGGGAATTCAAAGCGTAGATGTTATCGTAGACTGCCAACATGGCGATACCGGCAAAGGGAAAGTGGCCCATCACCTTGCCAAATCCGGTTTTTATGATATTGTACTGCGATATAATGGCGGTAGTAATGCGGGACATACCGTATATCATAACGGCGAAGTAATTGTCACACATCAGGTTCCTATGGGTGTTCTCCACGGCATCACCAGTATCATTGGTCTGGGATGTGTGGTGCACATCGGTAAATTGATTGAGGAAATTCGTGCGTTAAATACTGTCGGAATTGATACGAAGAACTTAATTAAAATTGATAAACGAGCGCACGTGGTCACCGATCAACACATACACGATGACAAAACGGACAGTATCATCGGTACGACGGGACAAGGCATCGGGCCCGCCTACCGTGATAAGTATGGTCGCACTGGTATTCCTATCGGTAAGATGGATGTGTCTCAGTATCAGAATTTGTTTGAAGTAATTGATATCTATGATTATTTATTTGTCCACGATGACAAGTATAATATTTTATGTGAAGGGGCACAGGGATTTCATTTAGATATTGATTGGGGAGAATATCCGTATGTTACTTCGTCGCATTGTACAGTGGGGTCAGTGTGCTTAAACGGTATCCCTCCGCACAAGATCCGCAAAGTATATGGGGTCATGAAGGCATATGAAACCTATGTGGGAAACAATAAGAACTTTACAAACCAAGACGACGATGTATTAAAGACCATTCAATTGGTTGGACAGGAAGTTGGAGCAACTACTGGTCGTCCCCGTCAAGTGAATTGGGCAAACTTGGACAATGTAATTAAGGCAATGCATATTAATGGCGTCACGGATTTAATCATTAATAAGGTAGATATTCTACGGCAAGTAAACAAGTTTGCCGTTATTGATGATGGCATGATTAAAACCTTTATGAACTACTATGATTTTAATCGGTATATAAATGCGAGAATGTATGATTCAAATAATCGTGGATTAAAAATTACGTGGTCACAAACCCCAGATGGCATTTAAAAACTGAATGTTTGGTGAAGTAGGATGATATATATTCTGTAGAACTCACTAGAAGAGATTATTATGAATAAATCAAAATATACAACCATACAAATTCGTAGAGAAATCAATGACCATGTACGAAAACTTTGTAAAGAACGTGGGTGGTTAGCCTCCACGTTCACAGAGAATTATTGGCTGGGTATGATCTCCGCAAGTATGTCTGGTAGTTTAACAGTTTAACGAGAAATATTATGTCGGCTATTTTAAAGGGATTATTACAACCACAAATACTAGGCGTATTACAAAGTTATGGATCGGCGACATATGTAGGACCGCCCGATCCCGTTGCCTCTCAAGCATTGTTTGCGGATAAGTTAGCAACTGCAATTGCAACGGCGATGCAACAATATTTATTATCGAATGTAACTGTTATACCCGGAATTCCGGTAGTTACCGCCGGCGGACCAACGAATCAAGTAGGGGCCACCACAGCTCCTGGAATATTACAAGCACCATAAAAGAGGATTTATAAATGAAGCAATGGTTACCAAAAGAACAGCGTAAGAAAATTATGCTAATGTCTGATGACATCCGAGTTCATTCGGGCATTGGAGTTATGTCTAGAGAAATCGTAGAACAAACTGCTGGTGTTTTTAATTGGATTCAAGTGGGTGCCGCAGTGAATCACCCAGAAGCAGGAAAGCAAATTGATATTAGCGCCGAGGTAGCAAATGTTACAGGTGTTGCTGATGCATCTGTCCGTATCTATCCACAAAATGGGTATGGCACTAGTATGGTGGTTCGGCAGTTATTGGAAATTGAAAAGCCCGACGCTATTCTACACTTCACAGACCCTCGGTACTGGGTGTGGCTCTATCAAATTGAACATGAAATTCGTCAGAAGATTCCTATGTTGTTCTATACCATCTGGGATGATTTGCCGTACCCAAAATATAATAAGAACTTTTATAAGTCTGATGACGGATTATTTTGCATTAGTAAGCAAACCTATAACATTGTCAAGCAAGTATTGGGTGAGGATGCTAAGGATAAGGTTATTACCTATCTTCCACATGGCATTGATCATGTGAAGAAGTTCTACCCGATTGCCGAAGATAATGTAGAAGGACAGACATTGATGAATAATGTCAAGGAAGGTATTTTAAATAATCAAGAAGTAGATTTCGTGGTATTTTATAATGCACGCAATCTCCGTCGCAAGATGACTTCAGATGTATTACTTGCCTACGACCATTTCTTATCGCAACTTCCAAAAGAAAAAGCAGACCGTTGCCGCATCGTCATGCATACCGCACCAGTAGACGAGAATGGAACAGATCTTCCCGTTGTTATTCGTGATGTCGTGCCGAATGTGAAAGCAGTCTTTAGTAATCAGCAAGTTGATGCAAGTGTGCTGAATGCTTTATACAATGTTGCTGATGTTACGATTAATCTCGCAAGTAACGAAGGATTTGGGTTAGGTACGTGTGAAAGCATGTTGGCAGGAACGCCGATCATTGTCAACGTCACGGGTGGACTACAAGATCAATGTGGATTCAAGAATGATGCCGGTGAATATCTTGACGCAGAAAAAGATTTCACGTTTGAATGGGGCAGCAATCACGATGGTCGTTTCCGCAATCACGGTGAATGGGCATTCCCATGTTATCCAACGTCAAGAGCATTACAGGGGTCACCGCAAACTCCGTACATCTTTGATGATCGGTGTGATTGGAAAGATGCCGGCAATCATATACTTGAACTCTACAACATGACGCGTGAAGAACGGAAACGCCGTGGTTTGTCCGGCCGTGAGTTTGCAATGGGGCCAGGCATGATGACAGCAGAAAAGATGGGTGAACTATTTATAGAACATATTAATACAACGTTGGAGAATTGGACTTCACGGGAACGTTATACTTTAGTGAAGGCGTAATATGAAACGCGCATTAGTAACTGGAATAAATGGTCAAGATGGCTCGTACATGGCTGAATTTCTTCTTGATAAAGGATATAAAGTATATGGGATGGAACGTAGAGTCTCTGTAAAAAATAGAGAGAATACCAATCATCTAGAATTACATCCAAACTTTCAATTCATTATCGGAGACTTATCGGATCAAAATTCACTACTACGGTGCATAAAAACGTCAAACCCCGAAGAAATATATAATTTTGCAGCACAATCTTTTGTGGCAGAAAGTTGGAATACGCCAGAACAAACTAGTGATATTACCGCTCTCGGCGTACTACGAATGTTAGAAGCTATTCGTGAGTATGGTAAACCTATTAAATTCTACCAAGCATCATCCAGTGAAATGTTTGGTAGAATGGTAGAAAATCCTTCTAGAGAAACTACGCCATTTTATCCACGTTCGCCATATGGAGTTTCTAAGCTATATGGCCATTGGATTACAAAAAACTATCGTGAAAGTTATAATATGTTTAATGTGTCTGGGTTGTTGTTCAATCATGAAAGTGAACGCCGTGGGTTGGAATTTGTTACTCGTAAGATTACACACGGTGTTGCCCGAATACATCTTGGATTGGATACCCATATAGAACTGGGTAATTTGGATGCGGGTAGAGATTGGGGATATGCACCAGACTACGTAGAAGCAGCGTGGATGATGTTACAGCAAGAAACACCAGATGACTTTGTGATCGCTACGGGTGAAGTTAGAACCATCAGAGAATTTTTAGATGCGGCGTTCAGTAACGTGGGAATTAATACTTGGGATTCGTATGTTAAAATAAATCCAAGATACATTCGTCCAGCCGAAGTTGAAGTATTGTGTGGAGATGCAAGTAAAGCCAAAAATGTACTTGGATGGAAACCAAAAACTCCGTTTGATGTGTGGGTAAAGAAAATGATTAATCATGATATTAAAAAATTAGAGGTTACATTATGAGTATAGAACAAAAACCGCTGTGTGTAGTAAGAGCGCCCTGCGCAACTCGTAGCGGATACGGCGATATGAGCCGTGATATTATTCGTCACCTTATCGAATATGATAAGTTTGATGTGAAAGTTCATAGCGTGAATTGGGGTGATACACCTATGAATGCTTTGGATGAAAATGATCCAAAGGATAAAATAATTCTAGATAGAATCATCCGTGAGAATATCAATAAGCAACCTGACTTGTTTGTTTCTATTACCGTTCCAAACGAATTTGAACCGATTGGAAAGTATAACATTGGTATTACTGCGGGTATTGAAACGACGGCGGTATCATCGCAGTGGATTGAAGGATGCAATCGTATGAATGCAATCTTTACAATCTCCGAACATTCCAAGAATGTATTCATGAATAGTAAATATGGATACAAAACTCCACAGAATACGCAAGGAACTTTGGAACTATCAAAACCCATTGAAGTCTTACACAATTGCATTGACACGAATATCTTTGGGAAGAAAGCACCGATGGACGCAGGATTTACGAAAATGCTGAATAGTATCCCAGAGTCATTCTGTTTTGCATTCGTTGGGCATTGGTTACGTGGGGAATACAGCGAAGATAGAAAGAATGTGGCAGTATTAATTAAACTGTTCTTGGAAACATTCAAGCAAATTACAGACAAGCCACTGCCCGCACTTATTCTTAAAACAAGCAGCGCAGGATTTTCTATTTTAGATCGTGAAGAAATTCTCACCAAGATTCAACAGTTAAAGGATTCTGTTACTTTGACAGGAACACAGAAACTTCCAAATATATACTTGTTACACGGTGAATTGACTGAGAAGGAAATGAATACGTTGTATAACCATAACAAGGTTAAGGCGCATGTGAGTTTCACAAAGGGTGAAGGATTTGGTCGTCCACTCTTGGAAGCAAGTGTGAGTGGTAAACCAGTTATTGCAAGTGGTTGGAGCGGTCATATGGACTTCTTACGAGTAGATGAGGCGGTGTTAGTGGGCGGTGAACTCACGAATGTGCATCCGAGTTCTGTGTGGGAGAATGTTATTATAGCAGAATCACAGTGGTTCACCGCAGATCCGCAGCAATGTGTAAATGCTATGGCGGCGGTATTCATGGATTACACCACGTTTAAGAATAAAGCATATAACACCGCTGACCGTAATCGCAAGCAATTTTCGTATGAAAGTATTCAAAAGAAAACGTGGGAATTATTGGACAAGTATGTTCCCGAGTTTCCAACGCAGCGTACATTGGTATTACCTAAATTAAAGAAGATTGACCTTCCTAAACTCAACAAGGTTGAATAATGGCATTACGGAGCGAACGAAAGTTTATATCAAAAGGTAATATACAATCTGGTATGCTTGTAGAATTTTCATATAAAAAAATTAAAGATGGGAACACTGGAAAGTATATGGTATTGGTGATTGATCCTAATAAAAAGAATGAATCAACAACCAAAGATCAATTGCATGGATTGCTGGTGGATGATTTGTCGGACATGGATCTTGTTAGGATATCAACGGAATTTGGGCAAACATTTAATTATAACGCAGATGATAGGTCGAACCCAATAACAAATTTACAATCCGGTGAGGCTTACTCTCGATATACCGCATCAACTATGAAAAATGATCGTCGATATAGAACCTTCGTAGTAGATAATATTTCTAGTTTACAACAGATTTTAATCGGAGAACTTGAATGACCGATCCATTTGGAGTGTGTTTAGAACCAGAGTGTCATGATGAACCAAAGTTGCCATCCATTGGTGATATGGCAAAAGGATTCGTTGCAAGTGCAAAAGATGTTATCTCTGGAGCTGTTGCGGGAGAGGGTCTAATTGCATCTGACGAAGTTTACAATCACCGCATGAGTATCTGCGGTGGTTGTGAGTTCTTCATCCAAGATACGAAACGGTGTAATAAGTGTGGATGTTTCATGGAAACAAAGAATAAATTTATAAACGTAAAGTGTCCGGTAAATAAGTGGTGAACGTGTCTATTGACAAATGCACCCGAATGTAGTATATTACAGAATGGATTAATCTACACAACTTATAATAAAGGTTTATTATGGAAGAAATTTTGAAGTTAGTAGAAGAATATATAAAGAATAAAGATTCTAAAAAGAAATGGGTTGCCGGCGAAGATTGGGTGCAATATGCCGGCCCATACTTTACTCACGACGAATACGTTAATGCCATACGAAGTTTGTTGAGTGGGTGGTTGGTACTTGGAGCAGATGCCACAAAGTTTGAACGTAAGTTCCCAGCATTACTGGGTAAGAAACTTGGGCTATTTGTTAATAGTGGTTCTTCTGCTAACTTATTGATGTTGAAGGCATTGACTTCTATGAGAGGCCGAAACTTCCCAAAGGGTAGTAAAGTCATTACTCCGATTGCCGGCTTTCCAACAACCATCAATCCAATCTTTCAAAGTGGATTTGAACCAGTATTTGTGGATATTGAGTTGGATACATTGAATCTTAACTTAGATGAAGTGGAAAAGGCATGTCAAGAACATCCAGATGCAAAGATTATTACCTTTGCTCACGTTCTCGGTAATCCGCCGAACATGGATAAGTTGATGGAAATTGTCAAGAAATATGACCTTATTCTATTAGAAGATTGTTGCGATGGATTGGGAAGCACGTATGACGGAAAGAAGCTCGGATCGTTTGGTGAGATGGCCAGTTGCTCGTTCTATCCTGCGCATCATATCACCACGGGCGAGGGTGGATTTGTTGCGATGAATGACCCCGAAACAGAGAAGATTGTTCGATCATTTAGAGAATGGGGTCGCGGCTGTTACTGTATAGGCAAGCAGAATCTACTGGCAAATGGTTCGTGTGAATGCCGATTTAGTAGTTGGCTTCCAGCACTCCCAGATTATTTGTTTGACCACAAATATGTGTATGAAGAGATTGGGTATAATCTGAAACCTATTGAACTTCAGGCGGCAATTGGATTGGCACAGATTGATAAGTTGGAAGAGATTGGAAAGAAACGCCGTGAGAATTATGCTCACTTATATAAGATATTTTCCAAATACGATCAATTTTTCCACTTACATAAAGCACAACCCAAATCAGATCCAGATTGGTTTGCGTTTCCAGTTACATTAAAGAACATCGCTGATTTCAAACGGTCGGATCTTTGTACGTTTTTTGAACGACACATGATTCAAACGCGCCCATATTTTGCCGGTAATATTATGTTACAACCAGCATATGCGGGAATGTACGATGCCGAAGAAGTAATACAAAAGTTTCCCGTGGCGAGAAAGGTTACAACCGACACATTCTTTCTGGGGACTAGTCCGGTTATCGACCACGAAAAGATAGAGTATATTGGAAAAATATTACATAAATTTATTTCAGGAATTTGTATATGATAGTTACACGCATGGGACCGCACTATGTCTCGGATTTTATTAAGTCAGATGATGATTATGTAAATAGAACTAAGTGGTCATTGGACTTGGAACTTGATGAAACTATCGGGGCCGCCCGATTAACAGAAGTTCCTCCCTCTAATACAATGTGGGGAAAGTATTGGTATCGGTCTGGTATTAATAGTACGATGACCAAAGAACTTGGTAATATTGTACAAGAAATAGTATCTCGCGTCCGCCTACAAGATAATGATATTTGGTTAGACATTGCTTGTAATGATGGTACGCTACTACGTCAGATTCCTTCCAATCTTATAAAATTAGGAATAGATCCCGCAGAAGATTCTTTTCATGTAGAAGCATCCAAGCATGGCACAGTTATCCAAGATTATTTTAGTTATGATGCATACAAGCGTACTGGATATGGTGATAGAAAAGCAAAGGTAATTACAACTATAGCGATGTTTTATGATTTGATGAACCCACACCCATTTATCGAAGATATAAAGTCTGTGTTGGATGATGATGGCATTTGGGTACTACAAATGTCGTATACACCACTGATGCTTGAACAGTTGGCATTTGATAATATCTGCCACGAACATGCTTATTATTATTCATTATCGTCAATTATGTCATTATTTGCCGAACATGATTTAAAAGTGGTAGATTGTGATTTGAATGATGTAAACGGTGGAAGTTTTCGGGTATATGTACAGAAGACTGTGGCCAATGCCAATTCGTTTGGAACGGTACCATTGCGTGATGTATGTAAATTCAGAACAAATTGTATTTTACAGTATGAACGCGAACATTTTAATTTAAATGATATTTCGGTGTGGAATAAGTTTCAACAGAATATTGAAGAATTGAAAGAACAAACGGTATCCTTTATTAAGGCTGAAAAGGCAAAGGGAAAGATTATCTGTGGGTATGGTGCTTCAACAAAAGGAAATACATTATTACAGTGGTTTGGATTGGATCATACACTAATTGATGCCATCGCAGAACGTTCTCCGTATAAGTTTGGGTTGAAAACCGTGGGAACCAATATTCCCATTCTTTCTGAAGAAGAGGTGCGAAATATGAAGCCCGATTATATGTTGGTACTTCCTTGGCACTTCATATCAGAATTTGTTAAACGAGAATCTGAGTTTTTACGCAATGGGGGAAAGTTTATAGTTCCGTGTCCTCGGTTTGAAATAATCTCGTTATAAAGGAAATAATATATGGAAACCATAGGAAATCTTATAGATAAATTAACGATAGCAAATATCAGAATATGGATGGCGGAAGATATCAAACGTGATAAAAATACTACAGATAAACAAATTGCAGATGCTACCAGAGTAACTAATGTTGTAAATAGTCTAAGAACCGATCTTATTCAAGAAATTGACGAGAAGTTAAACGAAATGGTGGGCGCTGGAAAATTACAGAAGTTATATAAACAAGGTTTAACGAAGATGTATGGCAAATAATTTTTTGATGGGTGGAAAGCTTGGTGATTTTTTACATGCAATGTATGCAGTAAAACAATTGTCTGAGGTGCGTGCTGAGCCAGCAAACGTGTATATGTACGATATTGGATGGGAGTATGGAATACAAAATACTCACGCCGAACTACAACCGATACTAGAACAACAATCGTATATTAATTCTTTGGCCATACTACGCAATTATGAATTAGATCCTATTCAAACTCCCTCTCAAAGTACTCCTATACGTGTGTATGATATAGAATTATGTATGAATGGTTTTATAGATTTGGGTGGATATATTCGATCACCGTTTCTGTATAAAAACTGTTGGTCGGAAATTTACAGTAAAACATTTAAGTTTGAAATATCTAAGGATGCGGCCTGGATATCGTATCCACATATAGATGAGAACTTACAGGGGAAAGTATTGATACATCGTAGATATAATCCAATCCGATTAAATAAATCGTTCCCATATGCGGAACTTATAGAAAAATATAAGGATAACATCGTATTTATTGGTTCTTCGGATCAAGATTATTTTAACTTCCCATATAAAAATGATGTAGAATTTTATAAAATCAGCACGTTACATCAATGGTTTTCGGCAATTAATACATGTGAAATGATTGTGTCCAATCTAACCGCCGCATCTGTTATCGCACACAGTATGGATAAAAAAAGAATAATAGAACTGCCAACCACGCCCGATGCTACTCACTGCATGGGTGAGGAGGCGTACTCCAAAAATATACAGTGGTACTTAAATAAAGAACTCAATACGGTTTTAGATATATGAGATTAATCGCACATAGAGGTAATATACGTGGTAAAATTCCGCATTTAGAAAATACAGAACCGTATATAATTGATGCCATTGCACAGGGATATCAAGTGGAAATTGATATGTGGTATGTAAACCAAACTTTATACCTTGGCCACGACGATCCTTTATATAAAACATCGTTTGAGTTTTTACATGAACACTCGGCTGAGTTATTGATACATTGTAGAGATTTAAAAACGTTGGAATTCATGCACAACGATAAAAAATTAAGTAAATTTAATTATTTTTATCACATCACAGAGCCGGCAGTTATCTCTAGTCATGGGGATATTATTATGCATTCTCATGCAAACCGTTGTATAGATAACAGTATATACATGTTACCAGAAATATTGGGAATAAAGAATAGATATTTAAAAAAATGTGCCGGTATTTGTAGCGATGTAATTTTTAATTACGTTTTTTTATGATAAATTTGTTAATTTTAGATGTTGATGGCATATTGACTGATGGTAGAAAATATTATGGGTTGGATGGAATGCCATTTATCAAAACCTTTTCTGACAAGGATTGGACGGCAATAAAACGATTTAAGGCACTAAACATCCCAGTAATTTTTGTTACTGGCGATGCCACAGTAAATGAATTGGTTGGGATAAACAGAAACATTCCAGTATATTTGAGTAGAGGGATGGACAAAGCCGATTTACTTCCAATCATCGAAGAAAGATTTAATTGCCAATCAGAAAATATGGCATATGTCGGCGACGATTTGTTTGATATAGGGATAATGCGGAAGATTAAATATTCATTTTGTACAAACGATTCACCTTCCATCGTAAAGAAGAATTGTGCTATTGTGATGGACAAAGATGGTGGAGATAATGTTATTATGCATTTGTTTGATTATTGTGAAAACAATAATTTAATACCACAACTACCATTTGATGAAATAATGTTGGCCATTAATGAACTTGATAAACTTGAGAAGTTTTGAAATATGGATATATCATTATACGGCAATCTTACAATTGACACCATCATAAAGAATACTGAAATTTACAAAAGTATTGGTTCTATGGGCAACGTGTGGGATGCGCTGGTAAAACTGGATGGCACCAAATCAATTAATCTGGAACCCATAGAGTATGGTGAGGCTTTGGTTTTTGTAGATACTAATACAGGTGTAAAAGTATCTAAGCCCAATTTACAAATACATTATAGGAAACCGAATGTATGTGCGGCAAAATGGCATCACATAACATATGTAAACAGATTGCGCAATCTAGACTTTTTATCAGAGATTCACGGGGGAATAGTTTCGGCCGATGTTGCCGGAAACACTAAATTCTCTTTTAATAATCTACAATATGTTGACTATTTGTTTGTTGCTGACGATGAATGCAAATATTTGTCTGAATTTATCAAGTATGTGAAAATTGCCGTAATTGTGCACGGCAAAACGGGTAGTATGACTTATATACGGTCAGCAGATTTATTACATCACACCACAACCGAGTTGTCAAACGTAAATGTCTTGGGAGCCGGAGATTATTTTGCCTCTGCATTTATTGTTAGTATGTTGAATGGCAATGATTTGGATGCTTCGTTGACTAACGCACACATTCACACTTTTAATTTTTTGAAAAACTATGAATAAGAAAGCTACTTTATTGGTTCCCATAGCTGGCAAGGGACAACGATTTATTGACGAAGGATTTCATATGCCGAAGCCACTCATAATGGTTGACGGCGAGCACATAATTGATTGGTCATTCAAATCAATTGATGTATCGGAATACAATATTGTTTTTGTTGTTAGAGAAGAACATATTCGGAACTTTGGTATTGATCACGTATTAAAAAATAAATTTGGCACAGACGTTACGATTGTATCCACTGATAAAATCACCAGTGGAACAGTGGCGTCTTGTTTATTAGCTGAAAAATATATAGACAATGATATGCCTTTAGTTGTTTATACACTTGATGTATACTTCGAACCCAGATTTAATTTAGATGCAGTTGGAGACAGTGACGGATTTATTCTGACGTTCAAAGCAAATAATCCCGCATATTCATATGTACAGTTAAATGAAAACGGTACGGCTGCCCGTACTGCTGAAAAAGAAATTATCAGTGAGAATGCCGCAGTTGGAATATATTATTTCAAACGTGGTTCTGATTTTGTCAAATACTCACATGAGATGATTGACAAGAATTTAAGAAGTAATAACGAATTCTACGTCTGTCCTTTATATAATTTAATGATTGGTGATAATAAAATCGTTAGAACCTCCCAAGTAGAAAAGATGCATTTGATGGGCACACCAGTGGAATTAAGTTTTTTCAAACGAAACGTAAACAAGAAATTTGGAAATAAGCCCATAACTTTATCAGCGGATCACTCGGGATTTGAACTAAAAGAAATTACAAAGAAGTTACTTGATGACCGTGGTATAAAATATATTGACTTTGGCACATACGTTAAGAAAGATTGTGATTATAATGAGTACATAGAACAAGCCGCTGAGTTCATACGAAACGGTGAATGTGATTTTGGATTTGCTTTTTGTAGAAGTGGGCAAGGCGTTAACATGTGTGCAAATAAACAGTCTGGAATCAGATCCGCGCTTGTATCCGATGAATTTTCTGCTGAGATGGCGGTGCGTCATAATTGTGCAAACTTCTTCACATTTAGTGAACGTGGTGTAGACGAATATAATATGGGAAGATTGATAGATGTTATTAAATCAAATACATTTGATGGCGGTAGACATATCACACGTATACAGAAATTAGAAAATGAAATTCAATAGTATTAATAATTTTCACAGAGGGTGGTTAGTTGGTAATTTTGAACCAAGTTTAATACCAACTACTGATATAGATGTGGGGTTGTTGTTTTGCGAAAAGGGGCACGTTGCTGACGGGCACTATCATAAATTACACACTGAGTATAATATTATAGTGTCTGGTAAGGCTCAGATAAACGAATCTGTTTACACTGCCGGTGATATTTTTATTTATGAACCATACGACAGGTCTACTGTGCAATATTTAGAAAACACTACATTGTTGGTAATTAAACATCCTTCTGTTAAAGGTGATAAGTATGAATGAACATCTTATGGACATAGTATTACAAGGGCCAATGCATGATTACACCCCAACAATTGCAACAGAATATTCGAAACTGCCATTCGTAAATAATGTTATAATTTCTTGCTGGGATAGCTGCCCAATGTACGAGATGCCATCTAATATTAAATTGGTTTGTAGTTCAGATAGTCCTACAACTGGATTTGGTAATAGAAATCGCCAGATTAAATCATCTAGAAACGGTTTAGAATATGTTATGACCGAATTTTGTGCTAAGTTAAGAACTGATCAATTCATCTCACTAGACAGTATGCACAAATTATATAATTACTATTTTTCCAACTGCGAGATTAATTCCCCGTTTAAAACCGCCACACCATATAATAAAATTGGTGTGCATGGAGTTTGTCGAGATTTTGCATTTCATCCAATTGATCACATTTTCTGGGGGAATACACAAGACCTCGTTAAGTTTTTTGATATAGAATATGATATGCAATTACCTACACCGAGCGGAAAATCTGACTTTGATAACTACATACGTTCAGAAACATACATAACACTTTCTTATGTGCTTCATCATTATAATGAACTATCACATCTGAAGGAGAATTATACTGAGTATTTGCTTGATAATAGTCCGCTTCGACAAGAGGCAATTTCTATCAGTGAGCAATTGATGCCAACTTTATTTTATGTGTTTCCCAAAATTGAATTGGATTGGATTAAATATGGCATGCGATCATATCACTATGACGTTATGGAAAGTGAACGTGGTGGACATGCTTATTGGAGTCCCGATAACTTATGAAAAAGTTTGTCATTAGTACACATGGATTTGATATGGGAATTGGTGGATTAAAAGTTCTTCATAAACTATGTCATCTCTTGAATGAAAAGGGCCACGATGCATATTTAATTCCTCTAGATTTTCTAAATACTTTTTCTGTATATGAAGGATATAATACAAAAATGGTAACGCAAGATATAATGGATAATCTAGATGACGTAATAGTAATCTATCCAGAAAGTTGGTATGGAAATTATCTGAATGCACCCAATGTGGTGAGATGGATTCTAGGGTTTCCGTATAAACAGCACGTAGATACTTGGGGCACGAAAGATTTGTGGTTTTGGTATCTTCCGTATTTTTTTAATGGACAATTTCAAACCAACGCTGATAATATTTTATATGTGGGAGAAACTCACAGAGATATTTTTTATGACATGAATCTTTCTAGAAACGGATCGTGTTGGACGCTAAGAAAAGCAGAAGTTTCTAAGAATGAATATAGTCATCCCGATGGAACTTTCATTCCATATCATGCAGCGGGTGATTTAGCATCTCTATCAATGCTGTTTAATTCCAAAGAAACATTTTATTGTTATGATAATTACACATACCTAACAATGCAAAGTCTAATGTGTAACACAGATACTATAGTTATACCCAGTAAGTTACAGAATAAAGAACAGTTTTTAGCTGGGTTTGAATTAAATAAATATATAGCGTATGGTGAAAATGATCTTGATAGGTCACGCAGTATAAGAAATGAATTTTTTGATCACCTAAACTTCGTAGAAAATAATACACTTAATCAACTTGATATTTTCGTAGAGAAATGTTATGCTTACTTTAAATGACTTTAGTTTACTTTTAGTTACAACTGGCAAGGATATTGATAGACTTCTTGCAGTATATAGTACTATGAGAAATCTATATCCAACCAATGAAATTGTTATTGTGTACGATAATAATACTACATCAACTCTTGGTGTTGCAGACGCTAATTTAATAGAAGTGCATACAGATAAGCGTGTATATGTTAGTGGAGGTTATAATTTAGCACTCGCACGTGCCACAAGAAAATGTTTTGTATTTTTACATGACGATACGTTTCCCGCGGAAAACTTCTTAGAGAATATTATTCCGCACGTAACGGAAACACAATTCTGTAATTTTACTACCATTGAACCGCCATTATATAATGATCCTGATACGTTGATGAAGCCCATCAAGAATTTTGGTAGAGATGTTGAATCGTTTAATTGGAATGAATTTAATACTCATACACAACTGCACATCGGCAAGTTAACTGATGTAACCGTACCATCACCGTTTGGCGGATTTTTTATGGCTGGGTATGTAGATTCCTTGAATAAAATTGGTAACTTCGATGAAAAGTTTCAACCGTATTTTTATGAGGATGCCGATTTAATGCTTCGAATGTATATGAGCGGATATAATTTTGTTCATTCATTAAATAGTATTGTATACCACATGGGAAGTTTAACTTCTCGCGCAAGCAATGAAAGCAATGTGGCTATGCAAACTACTCGTAATATTTTCTTATCAAAGTGGAAATGTCCGTGGGAATATATAAGACAATATACACTTGAACATTTTGTAGAATATAAGAAAGTTTCGTTCGAAATACAGTCAACGAATTGCCCAGTTGATATGCAAGACTATTTCAAATTGATATCTGACGTTGGTAGTAATATTAAAATTATTATTGATGGAAAAAAGTTAAATCAAAGTGACATAGAGTATTTACAAACACTACCATATGTGTTAAGTTCATTAGAGGAGTGTGGTACGTATGAAATTGGCAACTTAACAGTACATTATACACAGGATTAATACATGAAAACGGTAATTATCTCCAACATGATGCGATGTAAAAATAAACAATCATTTTTTGCATTGCATCAGATTCAAACTAAGATTGAAAACATTGACCCATCAATTAATGTAGAATTTCATATTTTGTGGGATTCTGACGCATCTAATCATGAAAAGCTGGATGATCCGATTTGGAGCAATCTAATTGATGTGCACATAAAAAATGTTCATTCATACGATAAGCAATTCTTTAAAAACTACGTTAAGGAATTTTACCACGATGTTAACGTTGATAAATTCGATGTGTGGCCAGCTGTATATTTCGTATTAATGGCTCAATATCTGCGGCGGGTAAAGTTGTATGATTATTATTTGATATATGATGATGATGTATTAATCAACAATGACTTTTCACACATTCTAGATAAAGTTCTCAACAAAATTCCAGTCTTGATTGCGGAACCAATGAATATGAATTGTGATAAAGTATTTTTTCAACGATTTTTATCAATTTATGGTAATGAATTTTTAGACACATACAACCAAAGAAATCCGTTGCAACTAGGATTTAATGCTGGATTTCAAGGAGTAGACTTGAGTGTCTATGATAACTTTTTATCCGTAGATAGATTTAATTTCTTGTTATCGTTGTTTGAATACAAAAGTATATATGGTGAAGATGGTGAAGAAATTTGGGGCGATGAAAGATTTTATATTGATACACAGCAACAATCATTTTTTAGTTTATCCAACGTAGTATTATCCATGAAAGAGCCACATATTTTAGATATTAATGAATATTTTGTAGTTCCAAATTTTGGGGTGCACCCATTGCATGGCTTAATTGATTCTGAAGATGAGTTTGGTGGATGGGGTATTGGATTAAACTCCAAGATTACTCATTTCATAGGAAATAGCCGAGGAAAAGGAAAACCAAAGATGTTTTTAGATAGAGTAGATGAGTACTTAACAAATCACGGGTTTAACGTATGAATAAAAAAATAGTGTATGTTACAGGATGTCTTGGGTTTATTGGTTCATATGTTACCCGAGAATGCTTAAAGCGAGGCTGGTATGTGAGAGGAGTTGATAAAATCACTTATGCGGCACGTAGACAATTGTTAACAGAATTTTCACAATATGAAAACTTTGTTTTTGAGGAAAAAGATATTAATGATATTGAGTTTTTGTATGAATGCGATTACATCATTAATATTGCCGCAGAAACACACGTAGGGAATTCAATTGTCCGTAGTGATGATTTTATACATTCAAATGTAAATGGCGTTCATAATTTACTAGAGTTAATTCGAAATTACCGAGCCGAGAATAAAAAACTGCCCACCATCCTTCAATTCTCAACCGATGAAGTATATGGTGATATTGACACCGGCAACCATGTAGAAACCGATTTATTGAAGCCATCCAATCCATACTCAGCTACTAAGGCAGCTGCTGACATGCTTATTCTAGCGTGGGCAAGAACGTATGATATTCCATATATTATCTTACGACCGACAAATAATTACGGCGTTGGTCAGTATGTAGAAAAACTTATACCAAAAGCATGCAAGTATTTAACATTAGATAAGAAGATTCCATTACACAACAATGGAACGCCTGTGAGAAACTGGTTGCATGCGCAAGATACCGCAAACGCAGTAATTACCGTTATTGATTCTGGTGTACAGAATGAAATATATAATATTTGTGGTAATTTTGAACAGGACAACTTGACAACGGTACAAAAGATCATTAGATTACATAATGGAGATGAAAAATATCTAGATTATTTAGATTTGACTACGGTTAGACCTGGTATGGATATGCGGTATGCATTGGACGATACCAAGTTGCAAACTTTGGGATGGCAGCCGGTCGCCAGTTTCGATGAGAAGTTGGAAGAAATTGTACAGTTTTATAAAGATAATTTTATTTGGTAAACACTCCGAGGTTATATGGAAAAAAAAGTAAGTGATGTCATTGCTGAGTTTTTAAAGGAAAAGAAAATTGAAATAGTATTTGGAATCATCGGATCTGCGAATGCTCATATTTTTGATTCCATTAACAAGCTGGGGTATACAAAAATAATCAATATGCACCACGAACAAGCCGTCGTATTGGCAATGGGTGCATATTATAGAACTTCTGGAAAATTGTCTGCGGCAATAGTCACAGCCGGTGCGGGAGCATCAAATGCAATAACTGGCGTAGTGAGTAATTGGGCAGATTCTATTCCTGGTATTATTTTATCTGGTCAAGAACCTAGTAAATATATTAAAGGACATTCAAATTTGCGAATGTATGGTACTCAAGGATTTAACATTGTAAAGATGTTAGATGATGTTATAAAATATGGAGTTACCATATTCGACGCCGCAACCATTCAAGATGAGTTGGAGAAATCATTTGATATTAGTTACAGTGGACGGCCTGGCCCATGTTGGATTGATTTGCCATTGGATGTACAAAGTGCTACGGTAGAATTTAGAAACTGGAATGTCATTTCTGAGAACGTAAAAACTGTTGACGTAACAGAAATTGTTTCACTATTAAATAATGCTAAACGTCCTGTAATTCTTGGCGGCAACGGTGTTAGATTGTCTGGAAGCAAGTCTGCGTTTCAGAAATTTATTGATACTATCAAAATACCAACCGTATTAAGTTGGTCTGGTATTGATTTATTGCCCAGTGACCACGAATACTTTTTTGGTCGGTTTGGATTATATGGTCAGAGAGCTGCGAACTTTATAGTACAAAACTCAGATTTAGTGTTAGTATTGGGAAGTAGATTATCCCTTCCACAAGTAGGATATGATTATTCCCAGTTCGCCAGAGATGCGAAGGTAATTGTGGTTGACATTGATGAATTGGAAGGCACAAAATATAATAACCATTTATATCTACAAGAAGATTGTAAATTTGTATTGGATGCGTTAAACAAATCTGAATTTACTGACGAGGTTAGAACAGAATGGTTAACGTATTGTTCTGATATTGCCGCACGATATCCGTGGGTAGATGAAGAACATAAGGATAATGGGTATTTAAATTCTTATAGATTCATGGATAAACTATCAGATTATTTATCACAAGATCATATTGTTGTAACCGACATGGGAACTGCGTTGTTGAGTGGTCATCAAGCTATTAGATTGACGGAAGGACAGACCATGTTTACGTCACAGGGGCTTGGTGAGATGGGGTACGGATTACCAGCCGCAATTGGTGCACAGTTTTCTTGTATGGATAAACCCGTTCTATGTCTAAACTGTGACGGCGGTATTATGATGAATTTGCAAGAATTGCATACCATTGTCGAAAATGAATTGCCCATAAAAATTGTCATTTTCAATAACGATGGGTATCTTATGATTAAGCATACACAGAAGTTGTTTTTTAAGTCACATTACGTAAGTGTAGATAAGAAAACGGGAATAGGGTTGCCAAACTTTAGTAAGCTGTTGCCTGCGTTCGGGTATGATTATTATTCTTTAGATGCGTGGAATGATTTTGATTTAACCATGAAAGAATTTTTATCTAACCCTAGAATGGCTGTACTGGAAGTATTCATGGACCCCGAACAAGACTTTATTCCCAAGGTAAAGGGCGTGCTTCAAGAAGATAATACTATTCTCGCACCACCACTTGAAGAAATGTCTCCACTGTTACCATTGGATGTTGTGGAAAAAGAAATGATTGTGGGAATTAGCGAAAAGTCTAAGAGGATAAAAAGATGATTACAGTGGGAATAATTGGAACCGGTAACATTGGAACAGATTTGTTACTGAAGGTACTAAAGACAGACTTTTTAGTACCAGTAATATTTAGCGGAAGACGAATGGATTCCGATGGTATTTTAGTTGCTAAAAATCATAAGGTACCAGTTACAGATATGGGAATCAATTACTTTATACAACATCCAAATGCGTGTGATATTGTATTTGATTGCACGAATGCAGTGGATGCAATTGAACATGCAAAAGTATTTGCTAAACAAAATATTAAAGTAATTGACTTAACTCCTGCAAAGGTGGGAGATTTATGTGTACCCAGCATAAATGCAAGTGTAATTAAAACTGATGCGAATGTGAACATGATTACGTGTGGCGGCCAAGCATCGTTGCCGTTGTTACACATCATTTCTAACAACTGCGAACGGTTAGAATATGTTGAAGTAGTATCTCAAATTGCTTCAAAAAGTGCTGGTATGGCAACTAGAATAAACATTGACAATTATGTGCATACAACGGAAAGTGCTATTAGAAAGTTTACCGGCGTTGAGAAATGCAAGGTTATTTTAAATTTAAATCCAGCAGAACCTTGCGTGGATATGCAAACTACCATGTTCATAAAATTTACGAATATAAACTTTGAAACATTAATCGAACAAATATATGTAAAAATTAAAGAGTTAAAGACATATATTCCCTTTTATGAACTGATAATCCCGCCCACAGTTAACAACGATATTCTTATTCTGAGTATTAAAGTGAGGGGCGCAGGAGACTATCTCCCAGAATATGCCGGAAATCTTGACATTATCAATTGTGCCGCGATAGAACTCACCAAACAATTACTATGAAAAATATAATTTTAACGGACTCATCTTTGCGAGATGGCAACCATAGCGTAGGACATTCCATCTCAATTGAAAGTATTATCAAGTATACCAAATTTGCAGAATCGGCGGGAATACCTGTAGTGGAGGTTGGTCATGGAAATGGCCTTGGTGCATCTTCATTGCTAATAGGTGAGTCTACTCATACTGATACAGAGATGCTAATTGCGGCTCGCCAGCAGTTGAAGAATAGTAAACTGGGTATTCATATAATTCCCGGAATAGCTACTATAAAGAAAGATGTGTTGAACGCTATTGATATCGGCGTGGATGTGTATCGTGTAGCATCGCACTGTACAGAAGCTACAGTAACTAAATCTCATATAGAATTTTTAAAGAATCATGATAAAGAAGTAATTGGAGTACTTATGATGTCTGCATTAGCTGATGTTAATACGCTGGTGCAGAATGCAAAAATTATGGAAGAATATGGCGCATCAGCTGTATTAATCATGGATTCAACCGGAACATATTTACCCGACGATGTATTTGAAAGAGTTACCGCACTAAGAAATAACTTAAGTATTGATGTTGGATTTCACGCACATAATAATTTAGGATGCGCAATTGCAAACTCATTAACTGCGGCAAAGGCCGGTGCTAAATATATTGACGGGTGCATCAGAGGATTTGGCGCAGGGGCTGGTAATGCCGCCATTGAAATTCTACTTCCTGTTTTGGAAAAAAGTGGATTTGCTCTCGGTGTAGACTTTAAAAAAGTTATAGTTGAAGCAGATTTAGTTATGGAGTATCTGGTAAAAAATCAACCAAATGTAACGCCCGTCAATATTTTAACGGGGTTGAATAGATTATTTTCTGGGTTTGAAAAACCTATCATAAAAGCCGCAAAGTTATATGGAGTAGAATATTCTTCTTTGATTTTTGAACTTGGTAATAGAAAACTTGTGGCGGGTCAAGAAGATTTAATCCTTGAAGTTGCACAAAATCTCATGGCGCATGACTAAAATCTTAATTACCGGTGGAAATGGCTACGTTGCTAAATCACTATATAATTCATTGTGTCGTGACTACTCAGTTACATCGGTAACTAGAAATGAATTCGATTTAACCGATGCTTCACAAACCAATCAATGGTTTTCCGATAAACATTTTGATGTGGTCATTCACACCGCAATTAAAGGTGGCAATAGATTGGTTGCTGACGATGCATCGGTATTAGATGCAAATCTACAGATGTATTATAATCTCCTTGCCAATCAACAACAGTATGACAAGTTTATTAATATTGGATCGGGCGCAGAAGTATATGCAAAGAATTCTCCGTATGGATTAAGTAAACTGGTCATACAAAATTCAATACATCATAAACAAAATTTTTATAATCTGCGAGTGTATGGAGTATTTGATGAAAATGAAATGAGTACACGATTTATAAAAGCAAATGTTATCAGATATATACAAGGCAAGGATATAGAAATAATACAAGATAAAATTATGGATTTCTTTTATATGGAAGACTTTATTTCAGCAATTCGGTATTATGTTGATAACACCAATCTTCCAAAGGAGTTTGAATGTAATTACAGCAAATCATTTTATTTGTCGGAAATAGCAAATAAAATAAATAATTTATCTAGTCACACGGTTGGCATTACTGTTATGAACAAAACTGCCGGCGATAATTATATTGGTATCAACATTCCCATTGATATAAAGTTTTTGGGTTTAGATACTGGAATCAAATCAGTCTATGAGAAATTATTATGCAAAAAATAACATTTACGACCAATGTAGCAAAAAATACGCTAGAGTATACAAAACTATTATTGGAATCTTTAAAAACTAACTTAGATAGCAATGAACACGAAATTCTGATTTTTATTGACTCAGATAACGAACATACCTTAGAACATCTGCTTAGTATCAAACATGAGTTTGCAGATTTAAACATCATTAAAAATACGTTGGACATTCCGATAGGATATGCTCGTAATAAAACAATTATTACAGAATATGCTAAGCATGAGATAATTAGCTATCTACAAAGTGATATGGTTATAGGTCCACATTATGACACAGAAATATTAAAGCATGTAAAGAAGGGAAGAATTTTAAGTTCTACTAGAGTAGAACCACCTCTTCATGGACAATCGCCAGTAACATTTACAGAGAATTTTGGATTACATCCAAGTGAATTTGATTTTGCCAAATGGAATGCATTTTCTAACTCCGTAAAACGTGATGAACTAATAGATTATTTCTTTGCTCCACTAACTTATTATAAGGAAGATTGGATGCGATTGGGTGGATATGACACGACATTTCGCAGATCCAGAGAAGATTCCGATTTTGTTCAGCGGTGTTTACATGCCGATATTGAATTAGTACAAACATTTTCTGCTAATGTGTATCATTTTACATGCGTAAGCTCCAGAGGCAAGGGCTGGTTTGATCAGCAGAATGCCGAGGCCCAGTCGCGGGTTCAACTACAACAAAGTGCCGATAGAATTGAACTAAACCGATTCATACGGAAATGGGGCAATTTTAATCACGGTGAGAAAAAGTTATTTAAACTTGATATGGATTTAGTTGTTAAAAACTGCAATCATCAAACCATACTGAGTTTAGAACCATTCTTTAGTAAAGTTTGGGTGGAAAATGAAGAGCAAAAAACATCATTGTTATCAGAATATAAAAATTTGCACGCAGTGGCAAATACATTATATGGAATTTCTGCGGAGGATTGGAATTCTTATCAACATCTTTACAAACTTGAAAACTTTGATTATATTATACAAGTGGGAGAACCAACAGATTATTCTATTAAGATCACTATAGATTTTAATAACATATTAAATCAAAATCAATTTCTCCCAAACATTCAAAATTTATATGATATGTTAATAGACAGTGACGTAGGAGAATATGAACTTGATGGTGTGCTTGTATCTGTTAAAAATGTGAAAGTGTTGCCGATAGAAATTCAAGTAAACAACCCGAAGTTTGATTATAATTTATTAACAATTCACTAAGTGGCCACTTCCATTGTGAACTACTATGGGTTATATTACAGTAGGTCATATACAATTAAACTTTAAACGAACTTAATATGAAAATACTTGTTACAGGCGGCGCCGGTTTTGTCGGAACAAACCTCATCAAGCAATTAATAATAGATGGACATGAAGTACATTCGTTAGATAACTATGACATTGGTAGAATAGAAAATGAACAATTATATGCACAATACCGCACAGGTGACATAGAAACTATTCACACAATGGATAGTGATTTTGATATTTGTTTTCATCTTGCTGCGTTGTCTAGAATTCAACCATCGTTTCAAAATCCATCCGAAACATTCCGTGTAAATGCGTGCGGGTCTGAAGCTGTATTTGAATGGGCGAGAAAGACAGATACAAAAGTTATATATGCAGGATCTTCTTCGCGGTGGCACAACCCGTATCAATCTCCATATGCAATGTACAAGTTTCTTGGTGAAGAAATTGCTAAAATGTATAAGTTAGTATATAAAACCAATATAGAAATTGTTAGATTTTATAATGTATATGGTCCACATGAAATACTTGACGGTGATTGGGCGGCGGTGATTGGTATTTGGCGTAGACAAGTACGTGATGGACTTCCTATTACGATTGTTGGTGACGGCGAACAGCGTAGAGATTTTACGCATGTAGATGATATTGTTGATGGACTAATTAAAATTGCTATGTCAACTGAAGTACACGACGATGGATGGGAATTGGGAACGGGAGTAGATTACTCTTTAAATGAAGTGTATGAACTTTTTAAGAATAGATTTGATGTAGAAAAGATATATCTCCCAGAACAACACGGTAACTATAGAAAGACGCTGCGTGAAAATAATTCAGCATTAGATAGATTGGGGTGGTCCCCGTCCGACAGATTGCAAAATTACATAAACAAACTATAGGGTTATATAATGAATAAAGTTTATCAATACAAATATGCCGATGTAATTCAACAAACAGAAGAACAATATCCGCAGATGACGGAAGAGTTTTGGAAAATCTGTCACGAACAATATGAAACGTTCTGTCTAAAGAATTCTAACTATGGAACGGGCAATATCGCAGTAGGCACCTCATTATCCACCCCAGATGACGTACAATTGTCACTGACGGGACTTTTCTTTCGAATCAATGATAAGGTTCAACGGCTTAAGCAACTCGTTGTATTGGGCAAGAAGGACAATGTAGGTGAGGCAATTGACGATACCTTCCAAGACCTTTCTGTGTATGGAATTATTGCACAGTTGGTAAAACGTGGCAAGTGGGCAAAGTAGTATGACACGAACACTGGGAATCATTTTAGCAGGTGGAACTTCTTCCCGATTGTATCCATCGACGTTGGTGACAACAAAACAATTATTACCCATCTACGATAAACCATTATTATATTATTCACTGAGTACGTTAATGTTGGCGGGCATCAGAGATTTTATAATCATTGCCACACCAAACGAACAGTGGACTATTCGAACTCTATTTGCGAACGCAAAAAAGGAACTGGGCGTCGAAGTTACCGTGTTAACTCAACTAGAACCAACTGGCATTCCTGCCGCTTTCAATATCGTTAAGGATTGGTTGGGAGAAGCCGTATACGATTATGACAATCATGCACTTATCCTCGGAGATAATATCTTTTATTCCGGTGGACTCACGGGGTTATTAAAATCGGTAGTGCCTAGTCAAGCTAATATATTTTTATATCCTGTAAAGAATCCATCAGACTTTGGTATTGCAAAAACTGATGGCTCATCAAGAGTAATTTATTTAGAAGAAAAGCCAGCAAACCCAAAGAGTAATCTAGCAGTCACGGGTCTTTACTTTTACCCCTCAAGTGTATATCTTTATGTAAAACAACTACTTCCATCTAGGCGGGGAGAACTGGAGATTACCGACTTAAATAATCTATATCTTAAAAATAAAGAATTACTTGCCATTACATTACCACGGGGAACAGTCTGGTTCGACACGGGCAATCCCGATGCCATGTTAGAAGCATCAAACTTTGTGCAAACAATACAAAAACATCAGAACTATCTTATTGGTAGTCCGCATGAAATTGCCATAAATAATAAGTGGGTGGCCAATGAAGATATACAACCATTCATTGATATGTGTAAGAAGACTGCATATGGCGTGTATTTACAAAATTTAATAGGGTAGTGTTATGCGTATATTAGTAGTAGGTCGAGGGTGGACGGGAAACAAAATGATTGCGGAATTAACTTTCCGTGGACATAACGTATTCTCGTGCTCACACACAGACGCATTTGATATGTTAGGAAGTATTGCTGTCGATTGGGTAATAAATTGTGCAGGAGTCACTGGTGTGCCCAATGTGGATGCATGTGAATTGGACAAACAGAATACCATCAGTGGGAATGCTATTTATCCTGCATTGTTATATACGGCATGTGAACGTAGAAATATTCGATTTGCACATTTTTCTAGTGGATGTATTTATCAAGGAAACATTGACTCGGTGGATGCCCACCCAAATTTCTTTGGTAGCACTTATTCTATTAGTAAAGGGATTTCCGATGTTTACCTCAAAGATAAAGCACAAGTGTATCGCATTCGCATGCCATTTACTGGAAAGGATGAACCGAAGAATTATCTATCCAAAGTGCTTAAGTATGCAAAAACGGGTAAACTTATTGACTCTGGACATAACTCACTGACTGATTTAGATGAAGCAGTTCGTGTTGCGTGTGATTTGATTGAAGCGGGCAACCCCAATGGTTACTATAACTTAGTGAACAGTGGGTCAGTAACGATGCATGAATTGGTGGAGATGGTTGGTATGCAAGTTGAATGGTTTACTGATGACGAGTTTAAAGCAGCCACTGTTGCTGCACGATCTACATGCACGATCCCCGCATATGAAGGTATGAGTGATATACAAAGTGCATTACGTAACGCCATCACAAAGTTACAGAAATAGAAGATTAACTTCTATTTATATAAGTCACTCTACTCGGATATCCTATGAAAGAATTACTAACTGAATTTCTTGCCACTATATTAAAAGAAGCAAGTAGAGAATTTAAAGCGGTTAGAAAAGGAAAAGACGGTAAAGAACGTGTAGTACCATTTGGTTCTAAAGAAAGTATGAACCAAGCTATTGCCGCACCATCTAAAGACGGTGCTACCTACCGTCCGTATAATCCAGCAGCCGATGGTAAGTTAGAAAAGGAACCTGGTGATCAGCCAAGTACATTGTTGCAACCACCTCCGGCAAAAGGTTATGGACGAGATTTTAGAGGTACAACCCCACCAGAACAAACTACTGGTGTTGCATTACCTACCGGTGAACCTGTAGATGCGGAAATCGCCTCAATTGCTTTATATGGCGAAGATAAGAAAGGAAAATTAAGATTAGACTCACCAGATGCACAGTCTGTACTAGATAAAGGATTTACACAAGGCGAAGGTGCACCACCTGGTACTGCGGGTTCTAATTTTAATGAAAATATTTCCGATGAAGGTTCATTAGTATTGGGAGAATATCCTGACATGGACGAATCCACTCTGACTAGAGTGTTGTTTGACCGAGTAAGAGACACTAAATTGGCTGAGCAACAAGCAGATCCCACGGTTGAAGGCACTGTTACATATACCCCCCAAGGAAGATCAAGAATCAGTGTACCGTCTGATATTAAAGATCCACAAGACATAATTGTATACAAAAATTGCGTAATTGCCGCAAGATCTGGACGCAAAAAGTATATACGTGCACTGAACGGGGTTAAGGCCGCACAAGAAGCAGTTGAATTTAAAAAAATAAAAGATAGAAAATTATTCGGTGGTGCCAAAGGTGACTTACGAAGAGCACAAGAAACTGTTACTGCAGCAACAAAATGTTTTATATATGATGAAGAACTTGGTATTGTCGAAGTGCCGAAAGAAGTATTAATTAAATGGATACAGGCATCAGGTGGCGGTAAAAACGCAGCAGACACCGTATCCATGACTGTCGATGTAAACGGTAATCTTATATATGATGGGTGGTCAGATAAGAAAACACTTAAAGACATTCAAGGAAACTCTACATTAAACGAAGAATATACGGCAATGTCTGAACGTGTACAAACCTTGGTAGATACAGGAACAATCAGTTCTGATGATGAGTCTACCGCTAGAGGTATTCTTCTATCGGCTCAAGAATTTAGTGATGAGTTGGAAAGTAAATATGCGGACACTTCTGCACAATTGGCTGGTTATTTTTTGGGAGAATTTGACGAAGGTGGTAACGGCGAGCAAGTAGGACTTTATATGCAAGTAATAAATCACCCCGATCCAGTGGTACGAAATAAACTAAAATTAGTACCTAAGTGGCAGGCGTTTATAAAAAAAGTAAACGGTACTGTCACTTCAACTGGTGGTAGAAAGGAGACTGCACAAATCAGACAATTTCATACTGAAGCAAAATCTATGAAATTGGATGGAGATGCGGCGTATTGGTATGTCTTAAACAAGATGGCAGAAGCTAAACTGTTATCGGCTGATGAACGTAAGATACTGGAAAGAATTTCCGAAACACTTACGAAAGCAAAAACTCTTGCCGATTCTGGAAAAAAGCCATCTGTAGCAGAATCAAAAGCATACGGTCCATTTGTATCATCTGTTAAGGAAAAGAAAAATGTAGAACAACTTGAAATCAAAACAGCATTAAAAACATTACGCAGACTAACAATTGAATTTCAGCGTGACAATGTTGAACAACTAAACAAAATCACAGTTACAAACCAACACGGTGATGAAGTAAAACTTGGTGACCATTTGGAAGCACGCGGCATCATTGAAATGCTACACTTGGATAAGATTGATTTACCAGAGGAACTTACTCCCGAAAATGAACAAGAATATTTTGAAAAGGTACTTGTACGAAGTACCCAACTAGTCATGGAGGGAATCCCTGTTACCCCAGTTACCCTCCGTGAATGCCTAGGTGTTGAAACGTTACGTGAGTTTGAACGAACT
>Ga0181346_1000093_pt1 | contig 34703 bp, 55 predicted proteins | sample Su13VDMM15DN_FD_130100 | JGI IMG/M metagenome (GOLD analysis project Ga0181346, IMG submission 130100) | Freshwater viral communities from Lake Michigan, USA - Su13.VD.MM15.D.N | ecosystem: Environmental > Aquatic > Freshwater > Lake | place: USA: Michigan | collected 2013-07-15 | reverse complement strand
TTCTAGCACTTGGTATGAGTAGTGATAATCTTAATAACAATACAACCGCTTTTACTTTCTTAACCCATGAACATGTACCATTCATTTGCCTTTTATCCATTATATTAACCAATCGTGATAATTCTTTAGGTTTTAATAGTTTCTTCTTAGTTGTCATTGAAAATAAGTCTTTTAACCTTTGCTTATAAGCGTCATCATTATCAATTATCCTACAAAATATCTCTGACACCTTATCTGCTTTATCCTCTGGTATCAAGTGTCTTAGAAACTCAAATATCATGTATTGTAGCTCTCTTGCAAACTTTGATATGTGTTTATCCTTTAACATTATAGGCGACATTATTCTATGTCCTAACCATGTAAAAGGTTGTATTAGGTGATTTCTAAAGAATATAAGAGTTAAAACAGTAGGTATTATGAATAATGGTTTTGTTAATAACTTTACTCCTTCAATGAATACTGATTTAGCTTGATTAGTAGACCATAGCATATCATTAGTAACATATCCCTCAAATGGAAACTCTGCACCTTTTATATACATTTTAAAATCATCTCTAAAATCTAAAGACTCTATCTGATAATGCTCCCCACCTTCATTTTGTATCTGTTGTCCTCCTGTCTGATATAAAAAACACTCAACTGGTATTTTTATATCTTCTGGTCTAACTACTTTTTCTGCCATTATGCTTTTCTTAACATTTTTAATGATTCACCTGGGAAAGTAAGTGTTTGTGCAAAGTCTAAATCTTCAAGTCCTGATTCATCTATAACTGATGGATTGGCTATTGTGTAGTAGTCAAATGGTGCTATTCCTGTACCATAAACAATACATTTTCTATCTTTCCAAACATTATCACCTGATATAGATGCTCCTGTTATTAACACTTTATCACCTTTTTGAAACTTACACTCACTCCAATGTCTATTTTTTCCAAATTTTTCACCCCTACTAACAAGTTCACTGGCGTATGAGTTATCATGTTCTCTTTTTATAGAACCATATTTAGCTTCATACTCCTCAACTGTCATAGGTGTATTTAAATCTTCTGGTAATATTTCCATATTATTTAATACAACTTAATGATTCAGATACAGCTAGTCCATTTCTTTTTATAACCTGTCCATAACAAGTTATAGCACCATCTTTAAACTTATATGTTGTTAATTGATTTTGTGATTGGAAGGTTCCAAATATCTCTGTAGTTTCTACTCTTAAGTCTAATGCCGCTGCTATAGCTACTGTTGATATTAACAACCCACCGATTATTATTATTGTTTTCATGTGTTTATTATACCATAAAAAGAATGTATTTTGCAACTATATTAGGGATTTATAGTAGTCTATCTTCTTAAGATAATCTTCTTCTGTCCATTTTTTAAAGTCTTTGTTTTTTCTTTGGTATAGCTCTTTAGATTTTTCTCCTAGTCTTAAACTGTATTCGTATTGGTTACCTCCAAGATTTATATTGCAGTGATAGCATTGTGCATGTACATTCTCCTCGTCAAAGTATAAGTCTATTCCACCTATTGCTTTTGAAATAAAGTGTCCAGCGTGTATTCCTGAACCTTCTCCTATTCTTCCACAAGTAAAGCATGTAAAGTTATCACGTTGTCTTATGTAGAGAGAGAACAAAGTCCATAGTTTTCTCTTTAGTAAGCCTACAGGGGTTTTAGTAACCTTCTTTATCTTAGTCTTTTTCTTTAGAGGACTTCTTTTTAAAGTTTTAGTTCCTCGCTTTATTTGTGTGCGTTTCATTTTCTTTTAATATTTAAGTCAGTTAAATTACCATACCACTTACACTTGTGCTTTATTTCAAACTTTTCAATGAACTTCCAGTATTCATTTAAGAATATTTCTTTAAGTTCTATTTCTTTTTGTGTCATATATTTATTATATAATCTTTTTTAAATAAGTGAAAGTTTCTGTGTCATAGGTATGTTCCCTATGAAATTCATGATGGTGTTTTGAACATAAGTATCTTACTTTTAAAGGAAAATTATAGTCATCATGGTGAGCATGTGTTTTTAAAGTTCCACAATTCTCGCATGGCAAATTTTTTACATTACCCTTTTTTATTTCTACAGAATATAAATAACGGGCTTTTGTTTTTTCAGGAAAAGTAAACCTATAGTTTTTTTGTTGTTTTTTTACAGACTCTTTATTGTCATGTAAATATCTGTTAATTTTTAACTTATGTTTTTCTCTATTTCTCCAATACTTATTACGAGATAATATTCTATATTTTTCTGGATTATTTAAACGTTTTAATCTATCTCTTTCGTTATTTTTTTTCCTTTTTTCAACATAGTAAAGCTCATCTCGTATTTTTTTTATTTTTTTTGGTTTCAAAGATTGTAAATATTTTCTTTTTTCTTCAAGTTTATCTTTGTTTTTTATTCTATATTGTCTAATATACTGTTTTCTATATTCCTTTAATCTTATAGCTCTTTCATATATGTCTTTTATTTTTTCAGGTTTAAGTTTATATACACCTAAAGACTTTGTGTATTGCTCTGGGTATCTTTCTATAAACAGTTTTAATCTATCTTCTTTTGTTAATTCTTGCATTTTATTATGCCTCTTCTCCATACACCACTTACGATGAATGTATAGAGAAGATGCCGTAAGTTAATCCTAAAACTAATATTTGTCTAGGACTATTTTCAGTATAGCACACTTGCTTATTTAAAACAAATATGCTATGATTATATTAGAACTTTAAATAACTTGCATTAGTGGTGATTTATAAATTATAATAAAGACATCGGATAAGTACAAACATATTCGATTGAAATATTACCACCACTGATTATTAAGAGCCTTGCTCAGAGCAAAGAAAGAGGGGAAACCCATAGATGCCAGTGGTCATCTGTTTGTAACTTTCTTTCTCTGAACTGGGCTTTTAATTTATAAAAATATATATGGCAACAAAAAGAATGGTTAGCTTGAAGATAATTGATAGTGATGCTTTTATGGATATGAGCCAAACAGCACAACTATTATACTTTCACTTAGCTATGAGAACAGACGATGATGGATTTATTGGTAATCCTAAGAAGATAATGAGAATGATAGGTAGTAGTGATGATGATTTAAAGATACTTTTAACAAAAAACTTTATTATTGGATTTCAAAGTGGGGTAATAGTAATAAAACACCATAGAATGAATAATAATTGGGATAGTCACAACTGTAAAAGAACTCAGTATTTAGATGAGTTTTCAGGGTTATTTATTAAAGAAAATGGTGCTTATACCCTTGATAATAAACAAGGTTTACCTGTTCAGACTGAAATCAGACTGAAATCAGACGGAAACCAGTCTTTAGAAGAGAATAGAATAGAAGAGAAGAAAACATATAAAAAAGACATTACAACTAAAGTTGTGGGGGAGTCTTCTGAAGAGTTTAACTATGCAGATTACCTAAACACAATGAAAGAGGATAGTAACAAAGCAATCCAACTTATTAGGGTTTTCTTCATGGAAAAGAAACTCAAGTTCAAGACCAAGAAAGAAGTCCAGTTTGCTATTACCAGAAATATTAAAGAAGCTAACACACTTATGAAGACCTTTGAGATAGATGATGTGATTGAAGCGATTGAGTTTGTTAAAGATAAATACCCAGATATTTGGACTTTAGAAACATTATCAAAATATCTAATCAACCACAGAATAACAAAATAATGGAAACAATATTCACAGACCTAGATGTATTTGAAATAAATATTAAATCTTGGTTATTAACAAATGACTTTACAAAGTGGAATAATGTTTATAAGTTTGCTCATGAGAGAAACCTTGAGTTTGGATTACCTGAAAAACTTGTAAACGATACTTGTGTAGGTCTTATTAAGAAATTAGAAGATGAAAGTTTAAAGGCTATCATCGAGAAAGAAAACATCATGCACCCTATTGAGTTGGTTTCTTTGTATGAAAGTTCAGAAGAACACATCAAAGGATTAAACGATGAGAAGTATGCAACAGGGGTTGAAGAACTAGACAATGCTTTAGAGGGAGGTTTACAAGCCGAGAACCTAGCAGTTATATCAGGTTACACAGGTGAGGGTAAATCTTTGTTTGCTATGAAGATAACATCTCACATGATTAAAAATAATATACCTTGCCTATGGTTTCAGTTTGAGTTACCACCATCAGAGTTTTATAGAAAGTATCAGGCTCTAGGAATTACTAGCACTATGCCAATATACGTTCCTAAAGTTTATGCCACAGCTACAATGGACTGGGTAGAAGCTCACATAATTAAATCAAGAGAGAAAGGTGTTAAGGTTGTAGTGTTTGACTTACTAGACTTCTTACAAAGTGGTAAGAGAAGAATACAAGATAAAAACCAAGAAGATGCAGAGATAGTTACACGCTTGAAAATGATTGCTAATAAATATAAAGTTGCAGTTATCTTAATGGCACACGCAAGAAAGCCAAGTGGTTATGAAAGAGAACCAACAATCTATGACATCAGAGGAACTGGTGCTATTACAGGAATTGCTAACTGGGTATTAACAGTTTACAGAATTAAATATGAAACTAAAGGTGAGTATGTAAAAGAAAGTAACACACCTTACTCATTGTTTAGTCTTCAAAAAAACAGAATCAACGGAAAAGAGTTTAACATGTATGGAAAATATGAGGATTGGGAGCTTGAAATGGTTGAACCTAGTGAAGCTATGGATGAAAGAAAAGCAGGAGGTCCAAGTGCTTATGCAGAGATAATGAAAAAAGACAAATTAAGGAAAGAGTTCAAATAGTCTTATTTTATAAGGCTAGAATAATCCACAATTTATCATTTGTAAATAGTTGACTTTTAATTATGGTTAAAGTAATATTAAGACATAGCCAGATAAACCATATCAATAACATTATAGGGCTATGAAATAAAACAATGCCAAAAACATTAACATATAAAAAAGATAATAAGACTTACAATCTAAAAATCACATCAGTTACAACATTAAACAACTGGGCTAACTATCTACAATCATTATCAATTAATTATTCTATAAAATAAATATATGATAAAAATATCAATCGAACCTAAAACAATATCAGACCATAGAACTTATGTGGCTATAGCAACAGTAAATCTATTTGATAAATACTTCGCTACAGGTAATACCCACACGCAGGCACTTAACAACATAATTAAATTAATTAAATAATATGAAAACATCACAAATCAACTTCGTTAAAAGCGAATTAAAAAAGAATGGATATATCAGTCGTAACCATTGTTTGAGAAATCACCTAACAAGACTGGGTGCAATTATAAACACCTTAATAGCAGATGGTTATGTATTTCACAACTTCTCAAAGAAACCAAATGGTAATTACTGGGGAAGAATAGAGAATGTAGGCTATGGTAAAAATGACTTTGTTTACACATTAAGAAATAAAAAAATAAAATAATGACAACAACAAAAACAACATTAAGACTTATTGAAAAGATAGCTAAGATAAAACAAGAGATAGGTGTTATGTCTAAAGACCTGACAAACCCATTCTTCAAGTCTAAGTATCTTGATATAAACCAATTACTTGAAAACATTAAACCTCTTGAGGAAAAATATAGAGTATCTATTACTCAACCTCTAACCCATGTAGGTGAGAAACCTGCTATAGCACTTGTGATTGATGACCTAGATTCAGACCCTAACTTTGAAAAAGAAAAAGATATGCAAATCAGAGAAGTTACTATACTACCTGAAAATACAGACCCTCAAAAAATGGGTTCAATAATTACTTATTTCAGAAGATATACTTTAGTGTCATACTTTGAAATACAAGCCGAAGATGACGATGGAAATCATGGAGCTAGTAAAGGGGTCATATCATCACCTAAAGTTGCTACTACAGGGCAAATAAAGCCAAATAACAGCATGTTAAATGCTAAACAGAAAGCACAAAAGGCAATAGAAGATACAAAGACATTAGAGGAACTTGAAAAGGTAGCACAACAAATAAAAAACTCACACATACTTTCTTCAAAAGAAGTTGAAAGTCTAATGAGTGAAGTTGATAATAAGGCTATGGACTTTGAATAACCAACTTATTGGTTGGGAGCAGTAGATTTTTCACTCGATATGGTTTAGGTCTACTGCTTTCAGGCAATAATGATTGGGGATTGGTGGGGGAAAGTTACGAAGCTTGTATAGAATCAACAGAGCCTCAATGAGAAGCATCCCATTGAACAGCTAGTTGAGCTTCCCCACCAGTTTCTAAAACTGAATTATAAATTAATTTAAAACAAAAATATGAATAAAGAACCATTAGTTTTCGCAGACGGAATGAATATATACCCACCTAACGAAAAGACAAAGTCTTTCTTATTTGCTAATGCAAGTTTCAATGTAAAAAAGTTTAAAGACTTCCTTGACCAAAATGTAGACGAGAAAGGATATGTAAAGGTAAAGTTTCCAATATCTTCAAAGACAAATATGCCTTATGCAGTATTAGATACTTTCAAACCACAACCAAAGCCAGAAGTTCATGAAGAATATAATGCCGATGAAATCGGATTCTAAATATATGCAAATAATACAAATATTAATTAATCATAAAAAAGAACTGATAGGATTAGGTAATGATGGTAGAGTTTATCTAAGTGATGAAGAAACTGGTTTTTGGATATTATTAAAAGATAAATCTTTTATAGCACTAGATGAAAACCTAGAAGAAGTGCTAATAAATGATTACATAGACGATAAATAAAACTATGAAAAAAATACAAGCGATATATGTTTTAGAAATAGGTTGGATAGAAGATAGAATACAAATATGTTTTGGTTCAGTAGAAAAATGGCAAGAAAACGGTGACATAAAATTAGCCTATACAGAAGAGGGAGAGCCAATGCACTTCATTCAAAAGATAGATGATAATTCTGAATATACTATTTACCCAGCAAAAAATGTATTAGCAGTAAAATATTACAAATCAAATGGATAACCTAAACACTTTTGATTCTTTAATGGATGGCTTTAGAAAGTTATCAGAAGAAAGAAACCCAGTAAATCCACAGCAGTGGCTTTCAGGTGCGTTGAAGTTAAATGTTTTACTTGATAGTGAAATAGAAACTTTAATACACCTAGAGTTTATACTTGCAAACATGCGTAAGGAATTGCTTGAAAAAGACAAAACCTCTGCATATACAAGAATGATGGTTGAAGCCAGTGAAGAATATAAAACATATCAACAACAAAAAGCAAAAATTAAAAACGCAGAAGAAACAATTAAACTGGCTAAAAAATATGCACAGGTTACTTCTGACTTAATGAGAAACAATTTATGAGTAAATACACAAGAATAGAACAAGATAAGATTTATAAGTTAGTAAGAAAATACTCTAAAAAAAGAGTATTGAAACCTTTGACTATAAACGAGATTGCAGAGGAAGTTAATAAACAAATAACAGAACCTTTAACGGTCCAATATGTTAAATGGGTATTGAGTAATAAATCTTAATGGTGCTTTATAGACATTGAAACATTTGTAATGGAGAAAGAACGGAGTAAGAGGAAGAGTCTGACGGAGGATAGGGCTAGGGAATTAGCAATTAAAGTAATAAATAAATAATATGAAAAAATGTAAAAAATGTAAAAACTGTCAAAATTTTAAAAATGGAGATGTAATATTTACCAATAAGGATGGAAAATGCAGTGATTGTGGTGGAAGTATACCATTTCCAATATATACAGAAAAACAGAGAATTATAGAAGAAATAAATGATTATTTTAAAGGTTTAATATATGTTCCAAATCCACAATTATTAAAAGATAACATCATAAAGATAATAAATAAATAATATGAAAAAGAATAAAAAAAATATTTTTAAAAAAAAGACATTTCTACTAGATATTGATACATATAGAAACCATTGTATCGTGGTCTTGAATGGAGATTTTTCAGACATTGAAAAGCAGATAAAAAAATATAACAATGATATAAATCTGAAATATATAGAAGAAAATAGGAAAGATTTTGAGACTATTAAAATTAAAGATGGAATCTTATTTTTTACCCTTCCTGTAGGTTTTGCAATGGTTATCAACGTGCAAAGCTCATGGATTGAGACTGTTGGAGTTGTAACTCACGAATGTTTGCATTTGGTTCATTATCTGTTCAGGCGAGTTGGAATTTCCTTTACGGAAGAAAGCGAAGAGGCATACACTTATTTACAGCAAAATTTGATTATTAAAATTCTTAAAGAAATATACTTATAAGCAAAGGCTAAAAAGATATCCACAATGTTTGTACTTTTAAGTATAAACACACTTGCTTTCAAAACAAGTCAGGTGTATGATATATACATAACTCAATAAACCATATCAATAATCATTGGGTTATGAAAATAAAAACGTATGAAAATAAAATTTAAAAAGAAAAAAGAAGATGCTAGAAATGAAATATTTGAATTTAATGAGAATGACTATGTGTCATTTAATCCAAGTATTGGAGGTAGTGTATACAATAGTTTTGGTCAAATGTTAGGATTAAACAATCAAGTAGGAAAACCAGAAACTGCACTATATTTAGAAAGTAAATGGTATATTTTAAATGGGGATTTTAGGCAAGATATAATGAAATGCAACACAATAGAAAGTGTAAAAGAATTATTTATAGAACTATATAACAATTACGGCAGTAATTGGTCTACATTTAATCTTAACTAACATGATACCCCTATACCTACAATTTGCACTTAATGAGAATGACAAGGCACTACGAGTGTGTCAACGACACGCTTGTAATGAAATGTACGACTACTGGTTTTCAGAGAGAATGAGAATATACGGACAATACTTTATGCCAAGATTATCAGATTACGATTATTCACAATTAACAATATATTAAAATTATGAACAACATAGAAACATTATTATCACAAAAACAAGCTAGACAAAGGTTGGTACAATCACAGATGAAAACAATACGTGAAGATTATATGATAATGAAAGAAGAAGATGAAGAATTGTCTGAAGAGATTGAACAACTTGAGGAAGAATTACAAAAGATTGACGATGTTCAAACTGATGCAAGGTTGGATGAGCTTATTGAGTCAATACAAGACGATGGTGTTAAAACCATAGAAGAAAATGAAGCCATGGAGATGGAACAGTTAATAGACGAAATTAAAAACCCCGAAGATTGTGCAAACTTCGATTTAACACAACATCAAGAGTAAATATATGAAAGAAATAATAGATAATAAATTAAGCAAATGCTGTTCAGGTTCAGTCCGTTATAACCAAGTTATGATGGAGGAATATGGAGGTGAACACTATATTTGCAATAAATGTAAAGATAATTGCGATGTATATGAAAATAAATTTAAACAAGGTGATTTAGTAAAAGTAATAGATTCAGGAATGATAGGCAAGATAGAATATGTTAATACTGACTCTTATTATCCATATAGTATTTTAGACAGGATGACAAATACAGGAAGAAATTTTAAGGAATCAGAAATTCAATTAGTAAATGATGAAAAGCAAATGTCAAAAGAAAAATTATTAATGTTATATACAAAATCAAGAAAAGAGATAGATGACATATTATACAGAAAAGCATGTACTTCTTTTGAAGATGTTCCAAAAAGATTAATTAATAAGGTAGATAAATTAGGGTCTGAAATATTATCAAGGATGAAATAATTAATAAAACAATATAAAAATAAAATAACATGTTTAAAAAGAAAAGTAATTTAAAATTAAAAATAGGCTCAATAGTCCTTTATAAAGACGAATTAGTAAGAATAAATAAATTATCAGATGATAATAAAATGGTATATGTAGGTAGAAGATATACATGGAGTAGGGTTGAAGATATTATGGAGTATTGTAGATTAGTACCAATAGAAGAATTAACTGTTATAAATAAATAATATATGAAAACAAAACTAGACATCAGACTATACGAACTATCAGACATTCCAAAAAGGAATAAAATGATAAAAAGATTAGCCAATAAGAAAATAACAACCCTACGTTATCCATACATGTATGAAGTGCGCGATATGATAGCAAAAAGAAAGAAGAAGATAATATTATCAACAGAACAAGTAAGGATGATAGTAAAAGGAGAGTAAATATATGAAAATAATAAGCAGAGGTGAAATAACCCCAAAATATTATGGTGTAACTTACTTTGATTATCAGAGGGATATTTATGTATGTAATATATTCCCATTAAATCATATTATTGGATATAGTCGAAAAATATGGAATAAGATTAGAAATAATGTAGATAATATCGACATATTGCAAGATAGAATTAAAACATTAGAAAATCAGGTAATACATCATAGACAAGAATTAAAAGATGAATTTATTAAAGGATACGTTAATGGATTAGAAAGAATAACAAAATAAATAATATGAAAATAATAAAAGCAAAAAATAAAATAACAAATCAGATTGAAGAATTTGAAGTGATACCTAATTATGATTATAAGAAAGTTGGCACGTCAAATGTATGGGATAACAGGGTATTTAAAATGGAATACGAATTAACATCTACTCCACCAGACTGTGGGTTTGATGTTCAAGAAATTGTAAAATATAAGGAAGAAGAAAGAAAGATAGTATCTATAAACCACATAGAGGATTTATTTGGACTAGAGCCTACGTGGGAACCTGAAGAAACAGTTTGGGTTAGAATGGAAAATTGCAGTAAGCTTGATTAATCTTGCTTTTGCTCTAGTCGTTGGACAGTGTCGAATAATCAATAAGACATATGAAAGTCGAAAGACGTATTTAAGAAACTCCAGTGACTAGAACTAAGGTCGGAATACTTATCCACAATCCTAATATATACCACTTGTTTACAAACCAAGTCCTTGATACAATATATACATACAGAAATACAGTCATTCTTAAAGCCATTACACATTAACATTATGGACATAACACAGGGGGAGTGTCATTAGACATTAAGGTGCGGTTATAGTCAGACGCCTGAAAGTAGGTAATCAGTCCTGCCCCTTAAATTGGTCTGCGATTGCCCCCTGTACTATGTCCGTAATAAACCATATCAAAAACAATATGAAAACAAAAAACAAAACAATAAAATTAAAAGTTAAATCATTCACAGAAAAACCTCATACAAACTTTGCTGATGAGATATCAACTGATAAATTCCTAGACAGAACATTCTACACAGGCTGTGTAATCGTAGCAATACTTGGTATAATATTATTAATCGTTAATTTAACAAGATAATGAAAACAACAAAATACATAATCATCATACTAATAGTTTCATTACTAGGATATGGTGCATATACAAAACTTAACAAACCAGCAGTCGAACCCTCACCCATTGACCTCATAATGCAAGAACCTACGTTTCAAGCAAGTATGAAGATACAAGCAGAGAACATACACCTTGATAGACAGAATAAAGCTATTGAGAAAAGGAGAGAGGAGTTAAGAAAAGAGGAGTTAAACTTAGCTTCAACTACCAAGTCAGTTTTAAAATAACACCTCGTGCAAAATTGATAGCTAGAGTTATCAAGATTAGCGAGACAGGATTCAATGAAAATTGTCATAATGCAAAGGGAGGTAGTGGAGAAATAGGTTGTTGGCAAATGATGCCCTCAACTTATAGACTTTACTCAATCCAAGTATTAGGATATGTCGCAGAACCTACTCCAGTTAATCAGGAATACATAGCTACAATTACACTAGGAAGACTTGCAGAAAAACGACCGATAGACAAGGTGGCACTTGCTTGGAATGCTGGAGAGAATGCTACCAAGTGTAGTAGTGGCACAAATAGATGGAATAAAAAATATAATTCCTGCGAGTATGTAGAAAAAGCTATGAACTATTACAAACAATTAATTAAATAACATGAGCAACCACACAATAAAAGCAAAAAATAAAAATAGCCAAGAGATAAGAGATTTTACTATAATTGCTGATTACTATGATAGTAAATATCAAAACTCATATCATTCAGGAACTGCAGTTTATAAAGAAAAAGAGTTCAACGACCTATTTGAAGTAGTGGAGGATAAATGCGACTGTATAGAAAAGACTTGTCAAAAAGATTGTAAAAAAGGTCATACTCATAAAACATTTTGGTGTGATATATGTTGTGAAACTAGAGGTCTACCAAAGTCTACACCCCAAACAGAAATAGTGGAGGATAGATTTACAGATGAAGCAATAGATAAACGAACCAAAGCATTTTGTAACCTTACAGGATTTGAAGAACCTAAAATTAAATATAATGTTGAGGTATCAGATTTGCAATCAAGATTTGAAAAAAGATTTATTGACGATGGACTATTAAATATCAGTAAATATTGCCACGAGAGAGTATTAGACTTCATCACCCAAGAAATAGCCAAAGCAAAGGAGGAAAGTGATAAAGAAATAATACATTTAACATCTATAATAAAACAACTTATAAAATAATGAAACCTCATAGACTAGCATGGTTTAGAAGCAAGATAGGTAAAACCATTAAACGTAGAGATTTAGTTACACACTTGTTCATTGAAATACTTGTTAAAGATAATAGACATGCACAAATATTATTTACAACACAGTTTGACTTGCACTTAAGATATAAATAATTATATAATAATTACGTGAGACCAATATACGATATAAACGTATTTACATTATCAATCAAAGCGTATGAAATGCTACTGTCTTCAAGACCCTACAAGACAGAAATAAAAATCTGTAATTGTGAAATGCAAGAATGTAAAGGTAAGTTTCTAGCAAAAGTTGGTGATGAACAAGTTGTATGTCTATTTGAGTTAAGAAGATTAAATTATCAAAATAAAATAAAACCAGTAATGGAAATAATATGAATACAGCTCGATGGATATATAAAGATGGTAAAACTCCTACGTATAAACATATATCTGTTAAAATAAAAGTAAAAACATATAAAGATTATTTAAAAAATGAACATAACAAACCTATACAAAAAGAAACACGTTATAAGCAAATACATGATAGACAAACCTCATGACACAAATGCTTTGTTATACAGACACTTTTTAAAATACACTGAGATAACAAAAGATAAAATGAGTGAGTATGGTGTTGCAAATATAGATAAAAAAATAAGTCATATAAACGAGGGAGGTAGATTTTACCTAGAGGAAATTAAAAATGGTTTTGTAATCTTTGTAGAAGAAAAAGATTTACCAACAACAAAGAAAGAAATACAAGAATATAATATAAAACATAGACCAAAGAATTTAAGACTTATTACTAGGAAAATAAAATAACCCCCTCCTAATTGGAGAGGGTTTTTATAATATATAACCAGCCAAACATCCAGATGATAGGTGATAGGAATGATAGTAGGTCATACAGATTACTCTCGTTTACGACATACCACCTCATAATCAGGGTCAATATATTTTTCATTGATTATTCTGATGATTGTTTCTGCCGTATGGTTTGAGAACAGTGTATGCCAAGCACAATGTTTAATGTGCTGGACATAGGAATGGTTTCGTCTATCTCGTTTACTTCCACCAATTGATGTAGGTTTACGATGATGTAGGGTCAGTTCTTGACCCCTCTTACGTTCTTCACGTGTTTTGTTGCTCATTTTTTGAGTGAGTTGAAGATTGAATTGTTCCAATAGACCCAGTGATAATATCTTACCCGAATGATGTACGGATAAGTATGAATTACAAGACGCATGTATTCTTTAGGTAGATATTGATTTTCATCAAAGAGTAATAGTTGCATTGTTTAATGTCCTCTCCTACTTTATTATACTCCTGTAAAAACAAAAAGACTAGTTTATAGTCTAGTCTTGATGTTACAAACTGAAATTATTAACCTGCCTTTTAGGAGGTGATTTTATTATAGCAAATTCTGAATAAATGTTAACCCACAATCAACTAAAGGCAACTGTGGTAGTACCTGTATAAACATATAAGCATGTTCTGTTAAATAAATCATGATGGACAACTCCTTTACTGCCAAGGAACTAAATCTCGTGCAAAAAGATAAATAGTGCTTTACATTGCCCGTTATTTCACACAATCCCATTGTAGTGTTGGTGGACTGTGCGTCGAGGTCACGAATTACGTCGCGTACACGTCACTATAAGTTAAACTCGAATCACTTATAATCTAGGCTTATATCTCCCGTCTACAACTAGGATATATTACCTTGTACCTTAATTATACTATCTTTTCTTTCTCTTGTCATAAAAGCCATCATCGTCTTCTTCAAGATTGTTGATAGCTTTACCTGTTTCAAGTATGGTCCAGATAAAAACAACTGCTATGATTATAAAGAATATTATAATTACTTTTTCGTGTAGTATCATTTTATTTATATTTACTATTCAAGAACTTCAAACTTGAAGCTCCAATTATTCCTGTACCAAATCTTAATCCAACAGGTGTAAGTATTTCAGCTCGATATTTCTCTTGTAATTTAATCACAGCTTGTCTTGTTAAACCAAAATACGAACCTGTTGGAGCTTTTATATTCAACAATCCCTCATATATCAAAACTTCTTGTAATTGCTTTACATTTGCTCCTGTACTACCTACTTTCATAGGCACTGTAACGGCAAAAATGGGGCGTACAGCGATTGGTTCTGGTATAAGCTTCTCATCATCATTATCAAGTATAAACCCCATAGAATAACTCCTTTTTGCCAACATATCAGGTGTTATGTATCTAAGATTATTATCCTCACCAAAGCCTGTTCCAACTCCTGCTGTGTCTTGAACAACTATAGTCTTAACACCATTTACTAAAATCATATCTACGATTGTAGCTTGATGTCTTGCTACATCATCAAACTCACTTTTAAAAGTAAACAATGGTTTAGGTTCAACTATCCACCACTCATTTCCATTCTTATCAAAATACCAGAATGCACATATCTCAATACCACCATTGAAAGCCTGTGCTACTGTGTCCATATCTCTAAAGTTAGTTATTGTAAAAGATGAACCACCTCTATTCTTATCACGTTCCTCAATCATCTTAGGTGTAAGTGTGTAGTTCTCATTCATTTTAGTTTCTCCAAGTCCTTGTGAAGCTAGTGATGACTCTAAACATGCACCTTGTCTGATTATTTTCATTATATCAGGCATACTCATACCACCCATAGGATAGTTACTTCTTCTTCTGTATACGTCTTTCCTTGAGATAATATTACCATCTAACTTTTCTAGTCTTATACCTGCGTAACCTGCAACACATGATAGTGAACCATTTTGGTCGAATGGATAAAAGTATCTTTGTTTAGCTGGTCGTTCCTCCCATACGTATGGAGTGAAACCTGATGCTATTTCCTCAAAGGCATAATCATTTAACTTCTCATCTTCACTTCTATAATCTAAGTTTGCTCCTGTGTTTATCATTTTATTATATTATTAGTTGTTGATAAATGATTATCTACTCTATTTTCTCCCACTTTGTAACTTATGAACGCTGTAGCAATAATGGTTAGGATTGAGATTATTCCTGCAATAACTTGTAACTTTATTTTTCCCGTATATTCTGTACTTATTTTTTTTATATCTAGCTCCTCTCCAGAAAACAAGGTTATTTTTTTTTTAAGTTCATCAATCTCTGAACCTCTTGTGCATATTCTTTCTTCAATTTTTAAAAGATTTTGTTCATATACTCCATTTTGTTTAGAGAACATAGCTGTTAAAGTTTCTGATGTTTTATTAAGACTACATGTAATGTCCTCTAGTTTAGTCACACGACCATTTGTTTTAGTTGTTTGTGCTATAAGCTGGTCAAACTTTATATCATGTTCACTAGACTTAGACTTTAAAACACCTATATCCTCACGAATGTCCAGTAATATGTTATATAGATTTTCGGAATTATCTTTAGCCATTACACTTGTGGTTTATTTCTTAAAAATTTAGCTGTAAACGCCATACCAGTAAGTGCTATAAAATCTTTAGGGTCTATTATTTTAATAATTGTAAGGTATACCAATCCTGTTGATAGGATTATGAATACTGAGTTTGTTGCTGATAAATTAAATATTTTATTCATATATATAATTATACTATTTATTATCATCAGCGTCAAAAATTATATCTTGTTCAATCTGAGTTAGTAATAGTTTATTTTTTTCTTCTATATTTTTCTTTTGTCTTTCTGATATACCTCTATTTCTTATGTTCTCCATAATCTCCATTTTGTTTTCAGGATTAAAATGAGCTACACGAGTTACAATAATTGTTCCATCTCTAAATGTATACTCAACATCTGTACAAATTGTTTCTTCTACTACTTCTGTGTTTATTATTTTAAATGACATATTTTTTTATTAATTAATTGATAATGTTAAACCACCACCACCTAAATCGGCGATAGTAGCACTCCTTACACCTGTACTGTTTGATACAGTTCCATACCAAGTTGTCATAGGAAATGAAGCTGTTACGTCTACATCTGTAAAAATTGTTCCCGTTAAAAGGGCATCAGTATCAGTACCTGTAAATACAAGGTTAAATGGTGTTCCTGCTGAGTCTGATTCGATTTCTCCAACATATCCATTTATTATATATGTAATAATACTTCCAAGTGTTAATGTTTGTCCTGCTACAAAAGTTACGGTAGCATTTGTTGAACTTGGTGATAATGATAATGTAGTAAAATCATAGTCATAATTACCTGTAAATATAATATCCAATCCAGTATTTGCAGTCACAATATCTGCATATAATTTACTCAAAAGTGTTACTGTAACATTTGTCGCTGATGTAAAGTTGAGTCTTACTCCAATGTTTTCAATATCTAAAGTTGCAGTAGTGTTTAATCTTATAACTGATAATGATGAAACTCTTGTAACTGTTCCTGCTACGTAATATAAAGAACCAGTTGTGTTAAGAGTGATATTACCTAAACTGATTGTTCCTGCCGTATCTATAATCACTTTATTTCTCATTGTGACTGAGTTGTTGTTCCAAGTACCAGTTCCGTTTAATATAGTTTCTGCTGTTCCTCCATATATCATAGCGTTGGTAGCGTGTCCCAAGTTTCCTCCAATATATACTTTATAAGTTGCTGATGTTGGTGCAAAATAACAGTTTGAGTTGTTACTAAAAGCTCCAAGACACCACAAGTCATCATTTAGTGTTACTGTTCCAGGTGACCCTGTGATTGCTGTTGTGATTGCAGAAAACTTCATATTACTTCCTGTAAACATTGTACACGCTGCAGCTAAACTCAACACAACAGATGACATCGTAATCGTTCCACTTGTATATGTCATTGTACTTGTTCCAAAAGATACAGCACCTGAAATAGTAGAGTTACCATTGAAGGTTAAGTTACTTGATACTGTTGCTGTTCCACTCCAAGTTCCACCCGTTCTTGTTATCGTTCTTCCTGAAATAGCAGAACTCACAACTAAGTTACCTGCTGTTGTTAAATCTCCAGTTCCTGCCAAAGTTGTTATTGCTGAAATTGTAGTAACACCTGAAACAGAAGCATTACCAGTTAATGTTTTAGTTCCTGTTCCTGAAATGGTAAGTGTAGGTATGGTGACACTATTTGAGGTGATAGTTTGCGAACCACCACTTAAAATCAAAGCTCCAGTTCCTGCAAAACCCCCTCCTAAAGTTACAGCACCTGTAACAGTCAAAGTTGAAGTCATTGTGAGAGTTCCTAGATAACCTGTCATTGTTAAAGTAGTACAAGCAGAAGCTACATTGACTGTAAAAGATGTAGAACCTGAGTCTAAAATAGCTGTATCAGCAGCAACAGGAAATGTCCCAGCATTTGTAGCAGAAGCACTCGAAACAGTCGACCAGTTATCATTCTGATTCCAGTTTACGTTTGTTGGGTTTACTGAACGTTTGTAATAGATTGCCATACTAGTTTATTGTAAAATTAATAATTAAAGTCCATTTCTTATTATAATCAGTAGGGTCTGCCGTTAAAGCTAGATATAAAATCTTAGTAGCTGGTACAGAACCACTACCTAAAGTTGAAAGTGACATATCAGTTCTAGTTTGATAACCTGCTGTTGTTGCGATTGTATCTATTACTGTTGGTGAAGCTCCAGGGAATGAAGCAGATGTTACAGCATCACAATAACTTATAGTCCCAGCTAATTGAGTTGTTGGTGAAGTATTACAATATACTTTCCAGTTTGTGATGGTAATACCACTTGGATAACCTAAAACAAGACTATCCATATCAAGTAAAATAACATTCGGATTTGAATAATACCACCCTCTTAAATCCCCTGATAGTTGTATTGTTTTTGATGAGTCTAGTGAACCATCACCTTTTACAAACTGTGATGATGTTCCTCCTGTAGTAATAAGTGACTGTGCTTCAATACTATTTGTTGTAACTGAACTTACATCTGTAACCTCTTGTAAATCAGGTACAGCGAGTGATGTAGATGGCATTTCAAACCTAGCATCTGTATTATCATCTATGTATAGTTTAATAGTAGCTGTTGAAGATAACATCACAGCATATACTTTAACCACAATTCTATCAGTAGCATCTATAACATCTGCTGTTGTGTTAATAGCAGTCATAGTCTGTTGAACCACTGTGTTTATTGCTGTTTGAGTTGTGATGTCTGATGTTGCAAGTAATGTTTCAGTACCTCCTGTTGTACGTTTGTATAGCTCTGTATAACAGTAATAGTTATTTGCCCCTGCTACTTTCTCTGTTTCAAAGTGAAAATGGAATATACCTACAGGGATAACTGTCTTATTTGGATAACCTGTTTGTGTGGCAAAGGTTGCAAGTAGTGTTGGTGTTGTTGAAACTCCTACTGTTGTTATTGTTTGTATTGCACCTATAACATAGTTAGGTAAATCTTTAGCTACAAGATATGTTGATATATCAGAAGCTACATTGGTGAACATGAATGTTAGGTTGGTTGTAATCTCTGGGTATTCATTCTCCCATAAACCATTTTCATCATTATAAACTAAAACCTGACCTGCTACTGGTGCTTGAATATTAACATCATTTAATTGATATAGGTTTTGTTTACCACCTCCACCTTGTCTTTGTGTTCTAGCCAATCTTGAAACTTCATCATAATCATCTAATCCCTTAATTGCTTTCTTATCAAGTCTTTCCTCGTCTTGTAGTAGCTCTAATCCATCTCTGATAGCTTCACCACGAGATGTTATCTCCTCATCTGTTATAACTGCAACTTCTTTGATTATCTCTATAGGTTGCTCCTTTATTATTGTTTCAGTCTTTTCAATTATCTTATCAGGTTGTGGTTTAGGAACTGTTATTTTACTAGCTATTTCTTTTTTATCTTTTTCAGTTAAGATATAATCTTTACCGTCTTTAACTGTAACTAATTTAGCAATCTTATCATAATCTATTTCTTCAGGTTCAGGCGTTAATCTTTTAACAGCTTCTTCTATTTTACTAAGTAAAGCATTGTCATCTGTTTCTGCTGTTATACGATTGATAACTTCCATTATTGCTGGCATTTCAACATCTAGTTTTTCTTCTATCTCAAATATGTACTCTAAAAGAGCTGGTAAACCCTCTTGTCCAAGTTTTAACAGTTTCTCTAGTTTTCTTCTTTGTTGTGGTGTTATGTTTTCCATTATTTTATTCTTTTATTATTTCTACTTGTGCATATACCTCAGTACCCTGCCCTATAGTTACACCCAATCCGTTTGTCGCTCTACCTGATTGAATATAATGTCTAAGTTCAAATACTTTTGTACCTGCAATAGTAAATCTTCCAACTAAATTAGCATCTGTTTGTACTACATTAGTTGCTGCATCACTATATGAACTTGTACCCTCAACACTATACGCTGCATCAGTTACATTATACCATCTTAATTTATGTTTATCACAAATAAATGCAGGAGCTGATGCTCTAATACGATATGTACCAGCTGTTAATGTTATTTGATTAGATGCTAGTGAACACCCTGTGATTGTATTTGTATGTGTAGTGTTTAATGTTCGTGCAGCAGTTGTACCAGCTGTTGATGTACCACCTGCAGTTCCTGATGTTTTTTCATCTCTAAAGATAGCAATTTGTATACCTAATTTTGTATCTAAAGCTGTTTGAGTAGCTGTTGAAATAGGTTTGTTTACATCTGATGTGTTATCAACATTACTAATACCTAAATCAGTTTTTACTTGTGCAACTGTTCTTGATGACCATGCGCTACCTTTTGATTGAATGAAGTTATCAGTTGTGGCAACTAAAGAAGCTATTACTGTAAGGTCTGAATCTAATGGTTGATATGTTGAAGAAGCAGAAGCTGTAGTTAAGTAAGTTGAGGTGTCATAAGAAATAGTACCAGCTGTTGATTTAACAAAACCAGTACCACTAAGTGTAGCTTGTTTAGAGTTTATCTGTGTTTGTATAGCAGAAGTCACACCAGAAAGATAATTCATTTCTGTTAAAGTCGCTATAGAGTTTGTTGAGTTTTTGGTTGCCATTTTATGTTATTGATATATTACCTTTTGATGATATTACAGACCACACGGTATCTGCCACAATACAAACTAATTCAACTGCATCATATTGGTCTGTTGAAGCTAAATACCCTCCTGTTCCAACAGTTGTACAGTTAGTACCAACCACACCTCCACTATTCCAAATAATCTGTTCACCTGCATTTTGTGTAACTTGCCATCCTCCTGAACCTGAACCTGCAACTCTCATTGTACTACCTACAGGAGCTGTAGTTGGTAATCTTACTGTTATAATAGATGTATCGTTAGCTACAAAACCAGTATTTATAATCCCTGATGGTGGACTTGTTGTTCTGTTGTACCAAATAAAAGGTAGTGGTTGTGAATACCAAGATAAGTTACCACCACCATCAGTAATTATTGTTTGAGCTGGTGTCCCATCACCTGTTGGGTAATATAAACCTCCTGCAATTAAACTAGGTGTAGTTAAATTAAAACCATCGTATGTTAATGTTGCATCACCCTCTAAAGTTCCATCCCCTGTCCACACACCTACTTGGTTATTAACAGGTGTACCAACTTTAGTTACATTACCTGAACCACCACCCCCACCCGTTGAAGATATAACAGGATATCCTAGATTTGTATTATCAACAGTTATGTTTGTACCTGCTACTATTTCTTTAATACCCATTACACCTCCAACTCTGCCACGAGGTTCTCTTGCAAGTCTTGATATTTCTTCATAGTCATCAATACCTTTTATAGCTGATTTATCCAATCTATCATCACCATTTAACAACTCTAGTCCATCACGGAACTTATCACCAAATTGTGGTAGTTTAGACTCTAGTGTATTAACAACCTTGTCTTTTATAACCTCCTCATCTGCATCTTTTCCATTTTCAACCTCAATACTTGATATGATTTTATCATAGTCAATCTTTGGTACTGTTATATACTCACTAGCCTTTTTAGCAATAACATCATAATCAATATCTATCATTGATAATACTTTATCTGCTATCTTATCATCATTTATTAAGGCTCTGACAATAGATGCAATTTCTTTATAATCCTTTTCAGTTATTTTGTATTCATCACCTTTATCACCTTTTACTTTAGCTATAAGTCCTTTGATTGTAGGAATGTCTTTATCCATCTTTTCCTCAAGTTCAAACAAGTACTCCAAAAGAGCTGGAAGACCTTGCTCTCCAAGAGCGATAATCTTTTTCAGTTTCTTTTCTTGTTGAGGAGTTATTTGCATTATTTTTTCTTATTTTTAATTGACATAGCACCTGCCCCAATTGCTGTTACACCTGCACCTACTGTTAGGGGATTGATTGCTGTCGCACCCTTTTTAGTATTTGATTTTCTATTTAAAACTTTATTAATTAAGTTCTTTGCTTCTATATATTCAGCGTCTGTTAGTATCTTTTTATCAACTTTATCTTGTAGTTGCTGTATTCTAAAATAATCATCAGTATTTCCAAACTCTAATTTTCCATTAACTTTTACAGGTAAAGTATCAATACTTAATAAATCTTTAGTAATCACATCTCTTTCATTATCACTTATCTTTATGATACCTGCTTGATTACTTTTTTTTTCAATAGGTGATATACTTTTAGGTATGGAAGTATTAGTAGCAGTCATCTTGTCATTTGTAATAATAGAACTGTTTTTTAGTTGATTACCTGCTCTTTCTAATGCCTTTGTTTCTACTTCACTTAAATTAACACCATTGTCTAGTTTCTTTAGTATTGTTTTAACAGCTTCTGGTTTTACTTTTCTAATTAATTCTTTTTCAATAGCACGTCTTGAAGCTGGTGAAATAAACGCTGCCTGTTGTAATGCTTTTACTAATTTTTGACCTGTCAAAGCTCCAATAGTAGCACCTAGTGTTTTTTGTATAATACCACCTTCTATAGCATTTGCACCAAGTAGAGAACCCCCTAGTTGTGCCAATCTTGTTGTTAAGTTACCTGATTTTACTTTATAAGGCTCTAGTGATTGTGTTATTCTTATAGCTTCATAGTTTTTTGTTTGTGCGTCTAATGCTTTTGCTATTTCTTCATCACTTGAACGTATTGATTGTCTTGCTCTGTCTGCAATAAGTTTACTTGCATTTATATCAGCATTTGAAGATATATAATTATAACCATTATCTGCATCTGATTTTATTGCATATAAAACCTTATCAGTTAAATCAGAACCATATCTTGTTCTTATTTCATTAACATATCTATCGACAAAACCTCTCATACTTTCTGCATCAGCTATACCACCTCTTTTAGTTATATCTTCCATTAATCCTGCTTTAAACTCATCAAGGTTTGTAACCCTAGTTGAATCATCAAGTTTGGAAGACACAAATGTACCAAGTTGTTTATTTTCATCTTGTAATCCTTTTATGATATTTCTACCATCAAAACGACCACTATCAGTAACATCTGGTAATAGGTTTCTTTCTGCAATATGTGTTCCATAATCAAAACCATCTATTTTATTTGTAGCTCCCGATATAGCATTTCTTGAACGTGAAAATTCATCTGCATATTCATTTAAGTTCTTTGCCACTCCTGTTTTTATCTTTGCAAGTTTAACTGGATTTTCTGTTGCAATTCTATCAAGCATAGCATTTGGTACAGCTTTTATATTTGGTATTGCTTCAATAGTTTTCGTAACACCTTGTCTAGCTTTATTAGCTACGTTAGCACTTAGTTCCAACGCTCCACCAAATTGTTTTACCCCTGCTTCTGAACCTAATGTACTCATAGCAATATTACCCGTGTCTTGTGCAATTCTTAAAGCCGCTTCTGCACCTAAATTTGGGTACATAGCTTGTAATGTTTTTGCCAAGTCTTGTGAAAATACTTCTACAACAGGATTACTAGCAATTTTATTTACCACTCCTCCTACAGCACTTCCTACAGCTTCACCTACAGGTTTTAAACTTTGAACACCTGGTATAGAACCAAAAACATTACCTATTGCTTTTCCTGCTGTACCAAATGAACCCCCAACAGCACTAAAACCTCTTTCTGTAGGTGTTCTAGTGTTATCATTTATAGTATTAGTAAACTGCTCACTTCCTTGTGAAAAAGTTGTACTTAATTTACTACCTAGTGATGGTTGAGGAAGTTCACCTGATGGTTTTATACTTTTAAACTGATTTACAGTTGTAGTTCCGTATAGTTTTTCAAATTCTTCTTTTGTGTATGTTTTCATATTGTTTATTGTAATATTGAATAAGTACCATCTGAATTTTGTGTTGCATATTGTCCGTCTGGTGTTTTTATAACCCCAACATCTAGTGGATTACCTCCACGATATAGATAGTCAAGTTTCTTAAAGTTATTAATTGTATCAAGTTCTTTCTTAAAGTTAGCCTCACTTGTGTTATAACCTATAACATTCTCATTTTTATCTTTAACAGCCCATGTACCAAGTTTGGTAGCAGCTGCAGCCAATGTTTGTCTTTCACCGTCTGACAATGCTCCAAACGTAGCACCGTTTGCTTTAGCTTCTGTTAATTTATCAAGTGTTGATTGTTGTCTTAATTGTTCAACACCAGCAATAAAGTTTTGTGTTTCTCCTGTAAGTTTTCTTTTTGCATCACCTACTCCTGTCAAAGTCAAAGCTTTAAATGTTTTTCCTAAGAAACCATCAGCCTGTCTTGAGAATATACTTGTTCCTACAGCTGATTTAATACCATTACTTTGTGCAAGGTTAGATATACCTGATACCTCTGTTTGTATTCTTGCTGCTGAAACTGGTGTTAATGTTAATCCTGCTTTTTTAGCTTCTGCTGTAGCTCTACTTTCTGCCATATCTTGATATATCTTACCAATTTGAGCTTGTTTGTATTGTCTATCAAGTGCGTTATTTAATCTTGTTTCTTTACCTATATAACCTGATGAAGCACCTATTGTTGTAACCTCACCCATATCTTTAGCATTTTGTATTCTTGCTATTAATGCAGTGTTAGTACCACCACCATTGTTTGCAATCTCTGTTATCATTTGAGTCTTTGCATTTTGTAATGCTTGTATATCAGCTTTCTGTGTCTTCAAATCATCAACAATAAAGTTAAGTTTTTCAGTTTGCTTTTTATCCAAATAATCCACATTGTCTTTGGCAAATGTTGATAGGTATTGTATTTTTGTATCAAGTGGAGCTGTTAAAAGCTTAGTTTGACGTTCTGCGTTTGATTGTATAGCACTAATGTTTTGATTGGCTGCACTTTGTCTGATAGCAAGGTCAGCTAAACGTCTACCATAGGTATCATTTAAAGTATTGTTTGATATTTGTTTTTGCGCTTCTGTACCATATCCCTGTCTTATTCTCTCTTGTTCACCTCTTAAAGCAATCTGTTCACTAGCAATCTCCGTATTTATACTAGACAAAGCTTTTTGTTGCTCTTGTAGTCCTAGTTGATTTTCTAAATTGACTTGATTAGCTTGTGCATCTGCCTTTTGTCCAAAGATATTCTCTGCCATTTTAGTCAATGCACTTCTTGAATCTTCTGCTTGAGTTCCAACTGCTCCTTTAGCTTGGTCAAAATTCTGTAAAGCCATATCAACGCTTGGTTGTGTACCACCAATAATACCAGCACTTGTTGTGTCAGGTGTAGCTGTTTGAGGAATCTTTATAGCTGCAACTGGTTGCAAAGCTGTTGACGGAATAGCACCTTGTGGTTGTTGTAAAGGTACACTACTTGCAATCGGATTAGGAGATTGTTGTACCTCATAACTAGGTTTAGCCCAATCTGCCATTTTATTATAATCTGTTTGACTTACTTGTGTGGTTGGTTGCATTTTATTTGTTTAATTTATTATCTAGTATTAATTCGTCAATGGTTGCTTCACCAGTTGCTACCATTGCACATTTTAATTCTATTAATGTACTAGGATTACCAATAACCACCTCTTGATAAAACCTATTTATATTATTAATTATACCAATCTTTTTCCACTTCTGCAATCTAGCTTTAGCTGTGCCTGTAACGTTGATAATTGCCTCGTCAAGTGTAACTGTATAGTTAGGTGATGAGAAGGTCGGAGTACCCACTACATGAGCTACACGCCCACTTCCTTTACCTTGTATGATAGTTATTTCATCACCCTCTACTATTCCAACCTGTGTTGTTGTAAATGTAGTTGTTGAAGTCCATGTTATTGTAAAATCAATAGGTTCTGTTCTTCTTGTTCTATATTTCCATACAAAATTAAGTTCATCACTTGGTGTATATAATGTATTTATCCTTTGCCACATATCTTCAAAGTTTGAAGCTCTTATTTGTACTGTTGAAAAGAATCCTGCTTTTTGTTCATCATCATAATAGTTATCAGTGAAAACTCCATACCCTACTGTTGTAGCATCACTATAAAATGATGCACCTGCTAAAAAGTTCCCCTTTTGTGCATTTGTATATGATAGAAAGTCTGGTGTGTTAATTAAAGCACCTACTCCTTTTAATATTATTTGTCCATTATCATATTGTGTACCTCCAATAGTATTATATGACATTGAATACTTATGATATAAACTATTAGTTTCTGGTAAAAACTCCCATATACCTGAATGTATGTTTTCATCTTGTGTAGCAGTTCCATCATTGTTTGTAGCTTTAATTAAAAGAGATAAGTTATTATCAATCAATGTCATACCATTAGGGTGAATAAATCTATCATTACCTGATGAACCTGTAGCGTTGGCGTTGTATAAAGCATTTCGTCTAACTGGTAATCGAGCAACCTCAACAAATTTACCTCCGTTAAACTGTAGTAATATTGCATCACTATTCATTATATAAAACAATCTGTTATCTACATAAGCTGATAAAGCTCCTTGTGCATATACATTGTACTCCGCTCTAGGTGTATTTTTAGTTTCACCATTCCAATCAATAACAAACCCCTCTGTTGCATCTGTTCTTGTTGTTCCAATATATAATCCTACAGAATGAGGTTTAATAAATGTAATAACAGCAAGTGGAGAAATAGTAATATTATATGAAGCTGATGATGTGTCTGATATAGCATAAGATGTATCACATGAAACTATTGTATAAGGTAATCTAGTCCAATAAAGGCGATTATTATAAACAACTACTGGTCTAACAACATTGTTTGTTAATGGAGAAACACCATCTATCTTTTCAAACTGCTCTGATGTGTTCATTCTATAAATTGCACCTTGTGTTGAAATAATAAGTTGCCCATTGAAAACAGTTAAATCAGAGTATCTTGAATCACAATCTGTTGGTGCTGTATAAATTGACCCACCCCCTGCTGTAACTTCTGCGAACGCACCTTGAGGGTTACTAGCTTTGAATAATCTTGTACCCATAACTGCATAATATAATCCGTTGTAAAATGCATAAGCACATGGTGTCCCCATGTTTGTAATCGTATTAGTTGTAATACGTGTTCTTGGTGCAATGGATAGTTTGCCTTTGTTGTATGATAAATCACAGTTAAAAGAGTTATAGAGTGTACCTTGTACATCTCCCACATTTAATTGTTTTATATTGTTTTGAAATAATTTATACATAATATGGTATTTTATATTCTTTACCTCTCCATTTGATAATTATTGTGCCGTCATTTAATGCTGGTACTCCTGTTATAGCCACTGGTACTGCTGCAATGTTTATTGGTGCTTGTTCGTAAACACCACCTGTAACATCTTTCACAACCTCATTACGCATAGTTTCTCGCAAATCCATAGACATATCCTTGTTGTTCAAAGATTGTTTTAACTCGTCTATTTGTCTTTGTAGATTGTCTATTTGTTGTTGCATTATATTTTATTGAAATTCTGTGTTAAGACCTCTATATTGATAACCGTTACCTCCTGCTGAACCTGATGCTGCACCACCAGTGCCTCCTGCTCCACCTGCTACGTTATAAGTCCCTGTATCTGATGTAAGTGTTGTATATAATGCAATTATTGTTCCTCCTCCTCCACCATGCCCTGACCTATCACCTCCTGTAGCATTTGTACCTGCAACACCACTAGCATCTAATGTTCCACTAACAGAATATGCACCATTACATTCTATATATAAAGCACCCCCACCTGCACCTCCTGCACGACCTTGTAATGAAGCTGCTGCATAAGCACTTGACCCACCTGCACCACACTGTAATGGTAACGCTTTTGATACAATACAATTAAAACCACTTAATATACCTTTTCCTTTTGCATTTGTATAATCAGTACCACTATTTTTACCACCTTCAATAAGACCTAATATTCCATAAGTATTTTGACCAGGATTTGGTAATCCGTATATAACAGTACTACTACCTCCACCAGCTCCATCATTTGCAACACTTGCTCCTGAACCACCAACACTATTAATTGGAAATGGTGCACCACCACCAGTCTTATCAGCACCACCATTTCCACCTAACCCTATTAAATCAATAGCTCTCGTTGCTGATGATGTTATAGTTACATTTCCTTGTGATTTAAAAATTACTTGAGTTCCATTAACATGTTTATTTGTAAAAGTTATATATCCAGTTCCTGTAATTGAAATAGATGTGTAATTTTTAACAAATACTTGAGCACCTCCTAAATCAATATTAAAAGCTCCTACTGATTGAGTTAAAGCTCCGTCTGCACCTGTACCTCCAAATTTACCTGTTCCACCTATTGATGCCCATGTAGCATCGCCTCTTAAATATGTAGATGTATTGTTTGGTGCTTTTGGTACAAATCCATGTTTTGTTATAGAAACATCGTTTGTAGTAACATCAGCCAAGTTTAATGCCCCTTCTGTTAATTGACCTCCATCATCTGCATCTAAATGGTCATGTTGTGCATTTACAAAAGAAGCTATAGTTGGTGTTGTAAGTGTTGGACTTGTTAAAGTTTTATTAACAAGTGTTTCTGTCCCATTATCAGTACCCGTTGAAGTCTTGTTTGTTATAGTTGGACTTGTTAAAGTCTTGTTAGTTAAAGTTTGTGTAGCTGTCTTTGATACTGCTTTATCAGAACCTGTAACTTCACCTAGTTTATAATCATGTGATGTTGTAACTGCTGAACCATTAGCACCTACTTTAGCCTCTAGAGCCTCTATAGCATCATTAGCGTTTGAGTGTTGTGTAGCATGTTTTAACAAAGGGTCGGCATTTGCCACCTTGTCTGTTCCTATTGGGTTAGATAATGAATCTAATGATGTTGGAAAGTTTGTTGCCATATATTTATACTGTTTTATTTAAATTAGTCCAATCTGTTGATACTCCTAATCCTTCATAAAAAACTGTGTTACCTGTGTCTAAATCTAATATCTGGTCATAATCTAAATCTTGTTCTTCATAATCCCAACCACCATCATTTATTATTCCAGGCTTCTCTAAATTTTCCCATGTATCAGTCATGACTGTTTTATTTTCACCAGTCCATGTTGTTGTTTCTTTGTTTTCATTAGTCCAAGTTGTCATATTATTTATTATTTTGTGCTAAAACGGATAATTTTGGTCTAACATCTTTTGCTCTATTTGAATAGAAATCTCTGATAGACTGTTCTTCTGACATAAGTAAATCAAATAGGTTTTTAGCTATAGGCATTTGTCTGTCTATAGCATAATTAGCTTTCATGTGTAGTGGTACAAACTTATGAAAGTTAGATGCAAAACCTGGTGCTTTAGTTGTATCAGTTGTAGCAAAGTATGAAGCACCTCTTGAGAAGTATATTTTAAGTCCATTTGTTACAGAATAATTAGGCACAACATCTAAAAAGATAGTTGAACCTCTTTTCTCATATCTTGTTGGTATTCCGTCATTACCAGTATTATTCTCGTAATAAGTATTTTGATTTTCTGTTTGTGATAATGGTTTTATTTCTACCCAAGTATTATCAGGTCTTAATATCAATACTCTCTCTATTTCTAAATGGTCTAGTGCAAATTGATAATCTCTTTGTGTTGTAACTATGTTTGTAACTGCAATAGCAAGGTCTGTGTAGTTGTTATCATCAAATTGCCATTTCTCATCTGCTGTCATTGCAAGGAATACAAATCTATCCAATGCTCTGTTTGCTCTATTGGTAAATTGAGAAAGTCTGTTTGTATCACTAGTTATAGAACCATAACCCTCATCACCGAATAAGGTGATTTCGCATTCTTGAAGAATACCTGATTTTGATGATGATGTATCGTTAAATGGTAATGCCATGATGTTTTTTTATATTATTACGGACTGATTTCAAGGATAGCCCTGAAACCAACCAATAAAGGTTAGTTATTCTTTATGAAGCTGTGGTTATCGCAGACCAAATAGTTGAACCTGTAGTGTTTACGTATAGTCTAGTTGCTGTAGTTGAAGCTCCAGTATCTAGTCTTATAAATAATGAACCTTTGGCTGCACTTAATGTTGGAGCTGCTGTACCTGTATTGATAGATATACTACCAATAACTGCACCTGATTCAAGAATTGTGTTTGATGCTGATGATACTGCCATATTATTTGTTTAATTTTTTTAAAAGTTCCTCCTTTTTAAGTTCATACTTAACAGGATTTTGAACCTTGTAGATTTCTAATAATTTTGCAAAGTCAGAGTTGATTACAACTGGTGTAATTTCCTCCTCTTCGATTGATGTTTTCTTTATTGCCATAATATTGTTTTCCTTATGTGAGGGTTTGGATAATGGACTCGGTGGGGAGAAACATTACCCAAATCCCCACACAAGGGGATTATATTTATGCTGTTAAAGTAATATCAACAACTAGTGCTAGTTTTGAATACCATAGTTTAAATCCTATGTAACCAAATACTAGTAGTTCCATACCAGTTTTACCTGATACTGGCTTCTCTTCATATCTTATATCTCTTGGAGATGCGTAAGTTGCAGACTTTTTAACACCGAATACTCTGTGTCCTAGGTTTGTAACTGTTTTTGTTCCGATTGTTGCATCAGCGAAAGTTCCAGCTCTAGTTACGTAAATATCTACACCACCGTATTTAGTACCGAAACCGTTATTCAATGCTGAATCAGCAAAACTGAAACCGTTTGTCATTTGAGCTTGTTGTATTCCTGATACTTCTGTGTTTTCGATTACAAGGAATAGTCCTTTGTAAACATCGAAGTAACCTGATACCAATGCACTCAAATCTGCTATGATTTTGTTAATGTTCGCAACTGTGTTAAATCCACCTGCTGCTGTTGTATAAGCTCCTGTTGCATCTTCTGTAAGGTTATTGATTACAAAGTAGTCAATTTTATCCTTAACAGCGTACATCATTTCATTCATTCTGTTTGCATACATATCAAATGAAGTAAGAACTTTCTCAAAGTCAAAGATATGTTCTGCGATTTTAACTTCTTGGTCAACTGTCAGTGTATCGTCAGTTGTTGTGTAAGTTGAAACTGCATAAGTTCCAGTAATTCCTGTAACTGCTGCTGTCGGTTGAGAACCGTATGGGTTTTCAATTCTTTTTACGTCAGAGTTGTCTACATCACAGATTGCTTCTGCGATTAAGGCACGTCTTAGTAATTGCTGTAGAGTATTTTTAAAATACTTTTGTCTGTATGTGAAGGTCGATATTGTGTTCATGGGTTTTTTTAATTTTAATTATTTTATAAACCCCACCGAGTTTTTATTTAAGACCCATTCTTGCCTTAAACAACCTTTCTATTCCTTCATCACTGTCATCAAGTTTACCTTTTCTGGCATTGTCGAGGATTGTATCATCAGTTATCTTTGGACTAGCACGTCTAGCATTAGCAGTTGTTGAAACAGATTGGGAAGTTCTAAACTCCTCTTTTTCTGCCAACATACTTTTAACAACTGAACTTTTCAAAGCGTCTGCTACTGGTATTTTCTTGAAGTTGGCATATTCCAGCACATCATCAATATCTTCATCATTAACATTTGCTTTTGCAAGTGCGAATCCGTCTTTAACTGTTAAGGTTGTGTTAGTGCTTGTTTGAGTTGGAGATTTAACTGTCTTTTTACTTTCAGCTATTTCTGCTCTTCTCTTTTGGTCTTCATAAGCCTTTTTATTCTTTTCAGCTTCTGCTTTCCAATCGACTTGGTCGTTCTCGATTTCGTCATCTAAGTCTATTTCGAGTTCTGTATCTGTATCTTGAGTTAAAGTTTCCTCAATACTGTTGTTATCATCTTGCATATTTTTTTAATCTATTTTTTTTAAGCAGGTTAGATACCTTCTTCATTACTTATAATTATACACCTAGTTGAAAATAACGTCAAATTATTTTGAACTATTTGCTTTTGTTTTTAATTTTATATCTTCCTCTGTTAAAGGTTTACTGTTTGCTTTCTGATAAATTGTAGTGATAAGTCCCTCCGTAGTTGCTAGTATTATATTTCTAGCAATAACATTAGTTATATTTTCCTCTTTACTTTTAGTTTTTGAATATTCAACATCTGATATTGTAAGGTTTGTTTTTTCTCCTTTTAATCTTGATACTGAACTTCCAAAGAAATCAAGTATAAGAGGTAGATATTCTATATCTTTCTGTACTTGATACTCTGTTCTTTCTTTTAAGTTAAACTGAAACCAAAAGTCGTTTACTCCATGCAAATCTTCATCACCAGTTACTTTTGGTAATAATAGAGTTTCAATCTTATCTATTATTGCAGTTGGAATTAGTTTAAATAATTCTTTTTCAGCTGGTGTTATGTCTATACCTAGTATTACTTTTCGCAATACCTTAAGCATAGGTTTGTTTTCTTTGAAAGTTGGTGCAAACAAATCATATTCTGCTTGCATAAACTCTGCCTGTTCTTTTTCTGTTTGAAACATATTTTGATTTTATGTCCAAAGTAAACTTCGGACGTTAATTAATAATACCCCACCATATTAAAGCTATGTCATAGCTTGGGGTGCTTGTTGTGGTTGCATAGGTGTAGCTTGAGGTTGAGTAGATAACTCAATAGTTGAAACTTGTCCTGTCATCTCTAATATCTTATTAAATAGCATTTTCATATTAGGGTCTTGAAGTATTGCTGGATTACCTGCAACTGTTTGCATAACAGTAGTCAATGTAGTCATCACAGCTTCTTTGTCTGATTGCTCATTAGTTATTTCAACTTCTATGGCGTCCCAATTAATATCTAATATATCTTTCCAAGTTGTGTCGTCTAGTTCACTTGGTTTAATAAAGCGTTGATTACCCATCATTGATAGTTCACCTTGAAGATTAGCCGATTCTTCTGTTGTCATCTCTGCTTGTTGTTCACGAGTTGTTATTTCACCTTCCAAAGCTCTATCAATAATCATCTGATTAACTTTCTTGTTAGCAGTTCCTGTTATATACCATGTATCAAGTTGTTTAATACCAGCGTCATCTAACATGGCTACTATTTCATCTTTATTATTTAATTGTTTTCTTATGTAAGGTATAATCCACTCTCTAAACATTTCCTCAAGTGCTAATCCTTTATTCTCTGTCATCAATTCAAATAATGAATGTGATTCTTGATTTAGTATTGCAACCTGTCTATATGCAGTTCCTGATGGCATTGTAGCTCCTGATATAGCATCAGGAGTTGATGTTATCTCTTTAGCCTGTGTCTGCCATTGCACCATGAAATTTGTGATTGATGTAAGGTCATGTCCTTGATTATTTACTTGTGTCAAAGGTGAGTTCCCATCATGAATCATGATATCTCCGTTCTCAATAGCAGTTAAAGCATTACGCCCTGCATAATTCTTATCAGCAGTTTGAAATATTACCTTTGAGATAAGTTCCATTTGGTCTTTATAAAGTTTAACTGAATGGTTTGACATCCATTGTGCTTGAAATAAATGCTCAACAGCTCCAATACCCAAAGCTCTTCCATCTTCTTTTATTAAATCAGCTTTGTGATATTGTTGTTTTTTTATCTTACCACTGTATAAAGTAAAGTCCTCTTGGTCACCAACAAATGAAATGATATGTATTTGGTCTACATAAGTATCATCATCTTTTTCATTCTCTGTAAGCATTGATAAAGGAAGATTACCTTGTACCTCATACAATTCTATATAGTCTGCTAGTGTATCAACAGTTTGATTACCTATTGTTTGTCTTGTTTGTACTGATTCCAATAATCCTTTTACAACTTCTTGATTGTATATAGGGTTTGTTCTAAGCTGTGCTGGTGTTAAAAAGAACTTAAATATCTTAACATTGTTTTCAAAATCTATCTGGTCTGTTATTAGCTTATTCCAAGGTGTAACATTAATGTTCAACATTCCATCTTTCTCTACAAACTTTGTTACAGCACTACCATAACGAGCAAGTGTTCTACCCCAATCATTTAAGAATGAACCAAAGTTAACTTCTTTCATCCAGTTTTGTAATATGCAGTTTGCTAGAAATGCTGGTACAACCTCTGCTTGTTTAGTAGCTCGAAATCTTATGTTCTTTCTATCAATATCTGTTGCTCTCATCCAAATATTTGATACAGCAGTTACTATGTTGAAAAAAGGTTTCTCTCTACCTAAAGCGTCTGTTGAACCTGATATATGTTTAGAGTTTAAATAAGCTTCTATTGTTGAAATAGTTTCATATTGAGAAAAATCCACATATTGTGATATGTTTGCTACTCCATTGATATATGAGTTTTCTCTTTCTTTAACGAGTTGTGTTATTGATTGCATTTAAAATTCGTCCCACCGAATTTTTATTAATTATATAAAACTGTTATGTTAGCAGTACCTCCTACTGTTACAAATAGTCCTGTACTAAATACAACCCCTGAACCAAAGTTAATAACTTGAGAACCTGCTGCAGGGAAAGTAAAAGTACCCATTATATCATTTACAGCTGTTGTTCCATTTGAGAACTTAACTGTTCCTGATGTATGAGAGTTTACAATCACACCTCTTACTGACCCACTTCCTGTCTTTACCAACCCTGATGATGTTGTATTCAAGAAACGAACTGCTGATGTAAGCACGTTACCTGATTCATCCTGTTGAAATACATTTGTTGCTATGTTTGCCATATTATTTATTTAAATTAATTATTATAACTTAATTATATCTTATTACTTTTATTTTGTCGAATTTAAGTTTTGTCTATGAGTATTTTTATTAAATTGTTCTGATAGTCTTGATTCTGTGATATCGCTTCTTGGTTTGATTGCGTTGAAACCGTACCTAATTGAATCAATCAAATGGTCATAACCTTGCTCTGGTATATTTGTAATCCTATTCTCCTTGTCCCTTTTCCAAATGTAGTTATGATATTCCATTGTTAAGTTCTGTGAACGCTTTGTAACTGATATCTTTTGATTTTGAACATACTGTATACCTTGTAAGACTGA
>Ga0181346_1000092_pt1 | contig 34773 bp, 57 predicted proteins | sample Su13VDMM15DN_FD_130100 | JGI IMG/M metagenome (GOLD analysis project Ga0181346, IMG submission 130100) | Freshwater viral communities from Lake Michigan, USA - Su13.VD.MM15.D.N | ecosystem: Environmental > Aquatic > Freshwater > Lake | place: USA: Michigan | collected 2013-07-15 | reverse complement strand
GGGGCCCTATCGTTAGAAAAAAACGAGTTCGGGCCTTGGGGACCCCCTGCTATACTAGTTTCGCTGAATGTCACTGAAATTTTCTGATAGATCCGCTGGTGGCCCAGGCAAGGCCACTGAAAACTCCTGCCTTCCTCTGATAAAAATCATATCCCTCCCCCCTCAGAAAAAAATCCCGGGAAAAAAATACCTTCCCAGTTTTGTTGGAAAGCCAGCGGCCGCGCTGAAGTGCGAAGGCCATGTACAACAATAGTATATTTCTGTATAATCTTAGGTATACTGAATCATATAGAGATAAGCTGATGAAGAAGAAAGATCTCCCTAAGGCAAAGTATAAATTCAATGGGTACCATTACTGTCCTTTGATTGAGGATAAGGACGATGTATATTCTGTTACTCATTATGTTATGTCTGAGACTACTGGTAAGGTTACCTCTGCAGACTTTAGTCCATATATCCTTATGTCTTTGATTGACTTTAAGACTTATATTGCTTTAGGATTACCGAAGCGAATGGTTGCTTATAAACCTTTAGGTCCTGATGACTTGCGTAAATGGAAAGGTAATTTGAAGATCAGAGATATATAGTATACTATCTGAATTGAGAGATATACTATGAATATAGCAATGATTACCTGTCATGATGATAACTATCATGATCTGGCTGCTGTTACCGTTCCAATCAAAGAATCATATTGCCAGAAATGGGGATATGATTTTATCTGTAAGACTTCTGACTTATTCTATACTAACACCTATAATGGAGTGGCTTCTGACCTTTTGATTGGTTTTGAGAAGCTGAAGATGGTATTAGATGTCTTCGAAGAGAAGCCGCATCTTGATTGGATCCATTGGTCAGGTACTGATGTACTTATTACTAACTTTAATGTAAGATGTGAGAACATCATAGACGACGACTACCATGTCGTGGTTTGCTTTGACGGTAACGGAATGAACGTCGATAGCATGTTTATTCGGAATAGTCGGATAGGTCGTGGATTGATGAGATGGGTACTCGATAACATAGAGACTTATAGACAGCATTGGTGGTATGAGCAGCAAGCGATGATAGACTTTTATTTTCAGACCCCTCTCGGAAAAGAGATCATTAAAGCGTTACCTCAGAGAGTGATGAACAGTTACATCTATGATTTGTATCCTGAATGGAGAGAGAGACCTCATATAGACCATACAGGACACGACGGAGACTGGCGTGAAGGAGACTTTATGCTACAGTTACCAGGATTGCCTATACAACAAAGAATTGATGTCATGAGAGAATATGTGAAAAGGATAGTGAGATGAGAATATTTTTGACTGGTGGCACTGGATTTATAGGCAAAACACTTGTCGAATACTATAAAGATCATGAAATTTTTCTATTTAAGCGAGGAATGGGTGTAAAAGATACTTTGAACTCGTTTGTTCCTGATGTAATTATAAATTGTGCTGCTGAAATTTATGATATAGAAAAAATGTTTGCGCCAAATGTAGAAATGGTGTATAATTGTCTTGAATATGTACGCAAAAATCGTTGTCGAATGGTTCAAATTGGGTCTTCTTCTGAATATGGTCCTACAGATCATGCAAGTAATGAACAAACTTTATTAAAGCCTGGCGATGGTTATCAGGCTACGAAAGGTGCTGCTACCTTACTATGTCAAGGATGGGCCCGGGCATATGATTTAAAAGTTTATATTGCTCGTCCATATAGCGTTTATGGTCCTTACGAGAGACCGCATCGATTATTTCCAGCTTTGTATAGAGCATTTGTCAAGAATGAACCTATGATACTTTATCAAGGTTATCACGATTTCATTTATATTGATGATTTTGTTCGTGGAATTGATTTTTTGGTAAAAAGAAACAATCTAGAATGTGGTGAAGTGTTTAATTTTGGTTCTGGAATCATGATTAGCAATCTTGAACTAAAAGAAATGTTTGAGAGCATCACAGGAAAAATGGCACCTATCACCATTAAAAATAAAATGAGTAAAAAGTTTGAAACTAGTGTGTGGATTGCTGACATGAATTATACACGAGAGCGTCTTGGCTTTACATGTGAGTATAATTTAGAAAAATGTATAAAAGGCCTTTTAGAAAAAGGTAATTATTAAATGTTTTGTGTTCCCGGTCATGAATTTATAAAAGAAGAACTTAAAAATACTGAATTTAATTATCTTGAAAAAGGAAAAAAAATATGTTAGAGAGAACGTTGTTAACAAGTAAAAATAAAGAAATTTCGATTAAAAGTGAAAGTGAAGCATTAGAAACTCATTTTTCAAATCTTAATAATTATGCTGATGTTGTTCTTAATCAGATAAACCATGATCGTTTTTATGATAGATTGTTTGCAGAAAAGAATGATTTAACTGTAATTGATTTTGGTGCTAATATTGGACTATTTTCTTTGTATGTTCATGATAGTGCTAAGATTGTATATTCAGTTGAACCCACCCCAGAACACTTTAATAATCTTAAAGAAACTACAAAAGATTATCCAAATATCTACCCAATAAATATTGCTCTTAGTGATAAAAATCAAATTATAGATTTTTATGTTTGTAGAAATAATACTACAATGAATAGTCTAGCTAATCGCTATGGAGAATCCTTTCAAATAAAAGGAATGACTTTAGATTCTTTGTTAATTGAATTGGGTTTAAGTCATGTTGATTTTGTTAAATGCGATATTGAAGGTAGCGAAATGATCGCTCTAACTAAAGAGACTATAGAACCAGTTAAGGACAAAATTGATTTTTGGTTCTTAGAGGTTCATGCAACGGATGTTTCGATTCAAAAAAATCGTGAAGATCTTTCTAATATATTTAGAGATCTAGGTTATAAAGTAGAAGCATCTAGAATAGATGTATTACTTGCTTATAAGGAACAATAAACATGTTGAAGAAAAAATGAATAAAATTCAACAAAGAATTATTGATATTACTTATAACGAAAAATTAAGCCATCTGAGCAGTACTCTAAGTGCTGCTCCTATTATAGAAGAAATTTATAATGAAAAGAAAGATGATGAGGTTTTCATTTTAAGTAACGGTCATGCTGGGCTTGCTCTCTATTGTGTTCTTGAAGAAAAATATGGAATTGATCCTGTCATGCTCCTTCATAAACATGGCATTCATCCCGGTAAAGATTTAGAGAATAAAATTTATTGCTCTACTGGAAGTCTAGGTAGTGGATTGCCTATTGCTGTTGGACATGCTATTGCTAATCCAAATAAAAATGTTTATTGCATGATTAGTGACGGCGAATGTGCAGAGGGGAGTATTTGGGAAAGTCTCAGATATGCTAATGTTGCTAAATTAAACAATTTAAAGATATATGTTAACATCAATGGAATGTCTGCATATGAGTATTTAGATAATCAGTATTTAATTTTGCGCTTAGTGGCATTTCTTCCTTCAATTAATATTCGAGTTTCAAACCCAATAGAATTTGATTTTGCAAAAGGATTGTTGAGTCATTATTATGTGATGAAACCAGAGGATTATGAAACGTTATGAGAAAAGAATGTATGCAACTTCTAAGAGATCAAATGGAAGTTACACCGGAAATTATTGTTGTAACCGCTGATTTGGGGTTTGGTCTTCTTGATACTATTCGTTTAGAGTTTCCAGATCGATTTCATAATGTTGGTGCGGCAGAGCAATTAATGATTGGTGCTGGGGTTGGATTAGCCGAAGAAGGAAAGATACCTGTTTGTTATTCTATAAGTTCTTTTTTACTTTATCGTCCATTTGAGTTCTTACGAAATTATGTAAATGCAGAAAATATTCCTGTTAAATTAATTGGTAGTGGTCGAGATAAAGATTATAGTCATGATGGATTAAGTCATTGGGCTCACGATGATGAGATTATCTTAAAGGCACTTCCTAATATTAAAATATTTAAACCAAAAGATGTTAAAGATTTGGAAAATATCTGGTATGATTTTATTGCTGGAGATGGTCCTGCTTATTTGAACTTGACGAGAAAAATATGAGTAAAATAGTTTATGTTACTGGTTGTTTAGGGTTTATTGGTTATCATGTCGCTCGTATGTGCTTGTATGCTGGTTTCTATGTAATTGGTGTAGATAAGAAAACATATGCAGCTAATTTAAACTTACTTCCAAATTTACAAAAATTTGGTAAACATTTTAAGTTTATAGAATCAGATATTAATGATCTTGATAGCCTTTATGACTGTGACTATGTTATTAATACTGCTGCAGAGACTCATGTTGATAATAGTATCGTTAATAGTGATGTATTTGTTCGTAGCAATATCAATGGTGTGCATCATCTTCTGAAGTTGATACGAGAACATGATAAGATGCCTATTTTATTGCATTTTAGTACAGATGAAGTTTATGGGGATATAGATGAAGGCTCTCATACTGAACAAGATCTATTAAAACCAAGTAATCCTTATAGCGCAACTAAAGCCGCAGCTGACATGTTAGTTTTGGCATGGGCAAGAACATATGGAGTTCCTTATATAATTGTACGACCTACAAATAATTATGGTATTGGGCAATATGTAGAAAAACTTATACCTAAATCATGCAAATATTTGTCTTTAGGTAGAAAGATTCCGTTACACCAAGGAGGAACTCCGCGTAGAACTTGGCTTCATGCGTTTGATACCGCTAATGCAATCATAACGCTTATAGAAAGCGAAGTGGAAAATGAAATCTATAATATTTCTGGAACCTATGAAGAACAAAACATAGAAGTAGTAAAGAAGATATTACACTGTTATAATATGCATGATAAATATAATGTCGAAGATCATCTAGACTTAAGATTTGAAAGACGTGGACAAGATGTTAGATACTCAATAGATGATACTAAACTTCGCAATCTAGGTTGGAAACCCCAGGCAGATTTCGATAAAGAGCTGCCTGAAATTGTTTCCTATTATAAAGAAAACTTTATTTGGTAAAGGAGAGATTTTATGTGGACAACACCAACATATATAGATGTTCGCTTTGGTTTTGAAGTGACTATGTACATTAATAATCGATAAGTATATAATATAATCTTTGCCAGCACTGTGGGAAGCGCAGATCGACAAGACTAGAACAAGGTTCGAATCCAAGCAGAGATTTCTTTGAACGCATCAACAACACCCGTGACGCCTCTCTATAGAAGCGCAACACACGGGTTCCTAACCTTAAGGAAAGTAAATAATGGCATTGATTCAGGCAGCACTCGATACTCTAGACTATGAACAAACAATCCGTTTAGCTCAAAGTATCTCACCCTATGTAGACATCATTGAACTTGGCACACCTTGTGTTAAGTATAACGGTATTCGTATCATAGAAGAAATTCGCACACTCATTCCAAAGTGCCTAACCCTAGCAGACCTCAAGACAATGGATGCTGGGTTATATGAAGCATTACCATTCTATACGATCGGCGCAGACATCGTTACAGTATTGGGTGCTGCTGATGCTGGTACAATCAAAGGTGTAGTTGAAGCATCTAAGACGACTAAAGCACAAGCACAGGTTGATCTCATCAATGTAAAGAATAAGTTAGAAACTGTTGCTCTTGCTTATGAACTTGGTGCTCATATCATTGGCGTACACACCGGGTTAGATCAGCAAGCAAAAGGACAGACGCCATTTGAAGATCTAAAGAAAGTGCTGCAGATGAAAGTTGGTCTAAAGATCTCTGTTGCTGGTGGTATCAATAAAGATACGGTTCGCCAAGCAATTGATGCTGGTGCTGACATCGTTGTGGTAGGTGCTGCAATCTACGGTGCTGCTGATCCTATTCGAGCAGCTGCTGAAATTCGAGAAGCTGTTGAACGTGCTTAAATATAATTACGCTGATGTAATAGATACCATCAATGAACAGCTTCAAGATACTAGCGCAGAGCTTTGTCATAGTTTGAGTGGCATAATTACAGGTCGTGTTCCTGTATATAAAAAAATATTTGTAGCTGCGGTTGGTAGATCAAAGATGGTTGCCAACATGTTTGCAATGAGGTTAATGCATCTTGGGTATGATGTTCGAGTAGTTGGAGAAACAACCACCCCGTCAATCAGAGCAAATAATATTTTATTTGTAGTTTCTGGTTCAGGGGAGACTGGGCAACTGGTTGGGTTTGCTAATAAAGCAAAAGATGCTGGTGCAAAAGTAGTCTTGGTAACAGAGACTACTAAATCAACTCTGCAAAACTTATCTGATTATGTTTTTGTTATTGGGAATAAGAACACTCACAACCCGCTACCACTTGGAAGCCGGTTTGAGTTATCAGCTCTTGTATTTTTAGAAACTGTTATTCTAAATTTAATGCACCTTGATATGTGGAGTGAAAAAGACATGAAGCATATGCATACTAACTTGGAATAAATATAGTTAGGAGTTTAATCTAAGGATATATAGTTATAATGAAAACATTTAGACAGTTTCTTAAATTATATGAAGAATTGGCTCAAACTGAACGAGATCATTTCAATAGTATGCTTAGAGATCCAAAAGCGATCGCCGCCACCGATCATTATTTTGGCCAAAATGAAGATTAAGCACCTGAAAGAAGTAGATATGGGTTACTGGCAGCACTTGAGAAAAAGCTGTTGGATATCTATAATAGTACTCATACATGGATTATTTCCATGGTGGTTAAAAGAGTACGCTGAAAAACTTCTTAATACATAATTGTATGGTCGTATGAAGTTGAGGGAAGGTATTCTGGACGCGGGTGCAAATCCCGCCACCTCCACCACAAGTACACTATGATTAATCTGAAGCCTAAACAATATGATGAAGGTGGAACCTCTGTGTTGATCGATAGAAATATCAGGAGCAAGGATAGTGTATTTGTGAAGGGGGTGATTAGATTCGACAGGGTAAGATACTGATACAGACGACTCGGTAGGCGATGACCGTAAATCAAGCAAAAACTATAAAAGCCAATAATGACTTTTACGATATGGAATATAGCCTAGCGGCTTAATCCTATCTGGGGTTTCGCCAGCTGTCCTTATTACCCAATCAGCTGGCAATATTTAATCATTAGAGTTTTATTATGGAACCTCATCTGAGAAAGCGAGATCAAAAGATGCTCGCAATCCTGTCAAAAGCCGCTGAAGCTGCAGATCATGTTGGTCTAAGAGCCAAATTAGCAGCCGCAGTCGTCATCAAAAATGAAATCATTTCTATCGGGTTTAATCGAAAGAAGACTCATCCCTTCCAGCGTCAATTTCAGACTAATGATAAGCAAATCTATTTGCATGCTGAAACTGATGCTATCAATCGAGCGCTTAAGTACGTGACAAAAAAAGAACTATGTAAAGCGACTCTCTATATTGCTCGTGTAAAATATGCAGACAATAAAAGTAAAAAAGCTATTTGGGCTGAAAGCAAACCATGTATAGGTTGCCAAAAAGCAATTAAGTCATATGGTATCATGCACGTCATACATACATGTGAAAAAGAGTATAAATATATGTAAAAATAAGGATTAGCAATGGCTACCAATTTAGGAGGTAGAGAATTATACAAATACGATTGGCGTATAGAAGTATTTTTAAAAAAATACACCACACGTCAAGAATTTGAATTAATTAATTCTAAAAAGGTAATTTTTATCATTCAAAATGATATAATTTCTGCTGTGTCGAAAAAATCTCCTACTACTAATTTACGTTTAATTGACACACACGGAAATACGTATAAATTTTCTGATTTAAAAAAGAATAAAGATTTTGGTGGAAAAGGAGAAGGTTCGGGCACCATTAAAGAAGATAGAGCTTTATTATCTTTAAGAGATCAAATAAATAAAGCTAAAACTGATAATGCTACTTCTACCATAAAAATTTCTATTGATAATAGAATTTATGATACATTTGATGCCGTAAGTACTCCAGGCACTCCTAAATCGGATTTTCACTTAATAGACATTAACGGAAAAGAAATAGCTTGGGTATCTCATAAAGATGGAAGAACGGCAAAAGATTTTCAACAGTGGGGCGGAATAAGCCAAACTAAAGAACATACTGTCTATAACGATAAAGAAGTACAAGCTTTTATAAAAGATTTAAAAATTAATTATCCAGATGGATTACCTCAAGCAACCACACTATATAGAAAAATAAAAAATAATAATTTAAAAATGTTGTCTATATATGGTAATAAATTTGGAAATAGTTTAGGCCAGCAAAATGTTACCTTATTATTACAAGGCGATATAACATTAGTAAAAAAGACTTTTTATTATGAATTCAATGCTAATCATGTACATTATAATGGAGACGTTATAACCGGTGATTTTGAACCCGTATTAATGGCAATATATAAAGGTGATAGATCTGATGCTGGAATTAAAAAAACTAGAATCGGTATTTCTCCGATAGGTGGAAGAAAGGGAAAAGAATTTCTATGAAAACATTCATTCAACTTTTAGAATCTGCTAACGAAGAGAAGCTTACTCACTTAGAGCATGCCGAAGATCATCCTATTAATGCCGGTCATGAAGGTGCACAACATGCTATAAACACTCTTCGTCAGACTGCAAATGCTTTACAGAATAAGCCATCTAAAGCTAAGATCATGACTAAGTTCGATGGATCTCCATCTATAGTATTCGGTCATCATCCTGAAACTGGTAAATTTTTCGTTGCTTCTAAGTCTGCTTTCAATAAAACTCCTAAATTAAACTATACTCCTGAAGATATTGAAAAGAATCATGGTCATGCTCCAGGATTAGTCTCTAAGTTAAAATCTGCATTAGAACATCTACCTAAAGTTGCTCCTAAATCCGGTGTGCATCAGGCAGATATCATGCATACGCCCGAAGATGTTAAGCATAGCAATGGCAAAGTTAACTTTAAACCAAATACTATTACATACTCTGCTTCAGGTAACTCTGCAGAAGGTGAAAAGGTAAAGCGTTCTAAGATCGGTATCGCAGTGCACACAGCTTATCATGGTAAAACACTGGACTCGATGAAAGCCGAATACGGTGCGGATCTTTCTCATTTCAAAGAACATCCAGACGTTCATGTAATTCATACTCACTTTAAACCAGAACACGCTTCATTTAGTGGTAAAGATACTAAAGAATTCAATAAGCATATTCAAGCCGCATCATCGATGGCTAAGAAAATAAAGCCAGAACATTATGGTGTATTGGATGATCATACGCATAAAGAACATCTTAAGACATACATCAATAGTACAGTAAGAAATAACACGGCTCCGTCTGTTGAAGGCTATAAGAAGCATCTCGAAGAACGCGGAGATAAAGAAGCTGGCAAAGTTAAGACGATGCTAGCACAAGATAGAAAGAAAAAGATATACACAGATGCGACTGAACATGTTGAGCAAAATAAAGAACATTTCGGTAACATATTATCATTGCATCATCATTTACAGAAAGCTAAGAACACTCTAGTTCATGCCATGTCTCGTAAATCAGATTTCGAACATCATATCGCCGGTCAAAAGACTAAACCAGAAGGTTTTGTTTCAGTCATAAATAATAGACCTACGAAGTTAACTGATAGATATGAATTTAATCGAATGAATTTCTTAAAATCAAAGGAGTAATCATGGAAAATCCTTCAAATCGATTTGGTAATCTTTTGCAAACAATGCAAGATAATCGTTGGAGAATCACGCTAATTAATCTTGGCACTTTTGCACTAATTATTGTTGGCATTCTACTTGCAACAGTTTTTGAAACTCCAGTTGCATCAGAATGGAAAGAGTTACTCCTTCTAATGCTTGGCGCATTTATTGGTAACTATAACAAGACTGCTGAGTTCTGGTTTTCAAATGAAGATCGTGATAAGCTTCTTGTTCAAAAGATGGATGAAGAAGATGATGTTGTCGGTACTGAAAAAGAACGTGTAGAGCTAAACAAGACCAAAGAATAATAATAAAGAGGGCTTACTGAAATGGCAAAACCTAAAAAAGAAGTTTTAAAATCTCATGAGAAGAATATTTTTAAGACGACATCCACAAGCGGTAAGCCCTCTATGGTCAAGCGATCATCGATGAATAAAAACCAAAAAGCCTCATATAAAGCGTATAGAGGTCAAGGAAGATAGTGTATATTTGCTTATTAAAAATATAAATAGATAAAACATTATATGGTTTATTTAAATGCTTAAATTTTTAGACTACTTAATCGAAGAAAAGGAGCGTCATGCTGTAGTAGCATTTGGACGCATGAATCCTCCTACAACTGGTCATGAAGCGCTTGTCAATAAAGTCAAAGAACATGCAGCACACGTAGGTGGAGACACTCATGTTTATCTTTCGCATTCACAAGAGGCTAAAAAGAATCCATTATCATATGAACACAAAGTATCGTATGCTCAAAAGGCATTCGGAGATATAATAAAGAAATCTCCTGCTAAAAATCCTTTAGAAACTCTTAAAGATTTACACGGGCAAGGTTATCAACATGTGACTATGGTTGCTGGTAGTGACAGAGTAGATGAATATAAGAATCTACTACACAAATACAATGGCCATCCAGATCATTATAACTTTAAGTCTATAAATGTAGTTTCTGCTGGAGAAAGAGATTCTGATTCAGAAGGCGTTTCTGGTATGAGTGCTTCTAAGATGAGAGAACACGCTAAAAACGGTAATCATGAAGAATTTAAATCTGGATTACCAGATAGTTTAAAAAAACATAGCAAAGAAATCATACACCATGTTCGATCTGGTATGAATATCAGCGAAGCTAAAGATACTACTACTTTGATATATGCTCGAGTACCTCCTAAGCCTCTTCAAAAGGGACCTATAAACCGACAAAATGCTTCTAGTGTTTTAGAATATCTAAAGCAATTTATCGTAGGTATTAAGAATAAGAATGCAGCTATAGTAAATAAACCAAATCGTAAAGTAAATGATAAGATTGTCGGCATGTATGCAGGCGATACAAATAAGAATGGTAAAGCACTGACAGAATCAAACGTAAATTAAGAAAAAAATAATTTAAACTTGGAGATGAGTCATGATTAAGAGTCTTTTAGCTAAAATACGAAAGTTATTTGGAACTACACCTGAACCAGCAAATGTTACAGTAACTGAAGAAGTCGCTGTGATTACTGCACAAATAGAGCAAAAAGTAGAAGAACTTAAAGCCGAAGTAACTGCAGTCGTTGAAGAAGTTAAAGTTGAAGTTCAACCTATCGTTGAAGCTGTAGTCCAAGAAGTAAAAGAAGTTGTTGAAGTAGTCAAAGCTCCAGTTCAAACCCTCAAGAAAGCTAAGACCGAAAAGAAACCACGTAAACCCAAATTTGCTAAGGCGCAAAAATGAGTAAGAAGGATAAAAAAGAATATGATTATGAAGGTGATATGGCAATGTCACAGCTTCGTAGCATCATACGTAATGCGCAGTATATGCATGATAAGCTTTTAACTCCTACTACAAATCTTCCTGAATGGGTACAATCAAAGATTACGTTAGCCGAAGATTATATTTCTACTGCAGTAAATTATATGAGTAGCGAAATTGATGAAAGTTATATTGAAGAATCTGCAGACAAAGGCTTAGCTGCTAAAGCAAAAGATTCTGGTGTATCAATATCCACATTAAGAACGGTTTATAAAAGAGGCGTAGCTGCATGGAATTCTGGTCATCGTCCAGGTACAACTCCTCAGCAATGGGGAATGGCCAGAGTTAATTCGTATATTACAAAAGGTAAAGGCACATATCATGGTGCCGATAAAGATCTTCGTGAAGCTGATTCCCGATTAAATAAAGAACCATATCAAAGAGGATTGAGTCCCTCTACTATCGCAGCTAGAGTTAGACATTGGAAAAAAGCAGATAAGCTTTCTGATAAAGATCCAAAGGCATATGAACCAGCTCCAGGTGATGCAACTGCCAAAACAAAACCGAGTAAACACACTATAAAATATCATAAAATATATGGTAAAGAATCATGAGAGCGCTTGTTATATTAACATTAATGATGTCTTTAAGCGGATGTCTTTCTTTATCACTATTCCCACGAGATCATGATCCAGTTCTTGCTGGTGCATATGTGAATACCCGTCTCGAGATAAATAATCTAAAGTGCGATGCCCGTGGTGAATCTTTTGTTCAAGTCAGTTGGGCATCTGCATTGTATCATAGTAAGTTTATGAAAGAATATACGGCTTTTAGAAAAGATCCTCAGACTGAAAATGCAGAAGGCATATCAGCCAATCTTCAAAAAGCTTTAGATGCAAAAAATGAAAAAATGTGTAATCATTGGATAAAGTTAACACAATCTAGAATGTCTGCATTAGAAGAAGCTTGGAGAGGCCGATAATGGACGAACTTATTAAAGAAATTTTATCGCATAAAGATGACGATTCTGCTTTAGGCGAACTTGCACTAGAACTTCATAATATCATTGAAGATCATAAAGCCGGAGATATTTCAGACGAAGATCTAAATGATCTTTTAATTGAAACTATTCAGGTTTATAAAGCCCATGAAACAGCACATAATGAAGTTATGATTAGATGGGCAGTTAAACTAGCTCAGCTTGCAGCAAAGGCAGTCTAATGACTCTTATTGATTCTATTAAAATCGTTTTAGCGAATAATTTTACTCTATAAATACGCTTGGATGATCAGATCATTCCTTAAAGGACGATAATGAACGAGTATAAAAACTTAGAAAGTATTATCAAAGATTTTGTTAGTAGAGTTCCTATGCTCGATAAAACTGATTACAGATATAGTCGTATCTGTACTACAATAAGAAGCGTTTATGAACAAAGAGATAAGAGACTTGAAAAGGATCAAAATGATCAAGTTGCTGTAGGTTCATACATGACTAAGTATTTTGAAGTAAGTCCTAAAGCTCAGATCCTATATGATAATCTTCCAAAGGGTACTAATCCTACTGCAGCTGAGAACTCTGCGATTGCCCATGATCGCCTTTTTGCTCTTGAAAAAGAAGTCCTAGCAAAAAAGATTGCTAATCTAGAAGACGTAAAACGTGCTGAAGAATTACATGATCGTATCATGTCATTTGCTAAAGATATGAATCTTGAGAAAGAGCACGAATATATAAATAAGAACTTAGATACGATTAAAGGTTTTGTGAAAGATGATTCTAAAGATAGTGTCGAAGATCAGATAGCTCATAGATTCGCCAATCCTCCTGCTCGCCGGACTCCAGAGCCTAAAGATACCGATATAGATTCATCAAAGTTTCATTTAAAAGCACAACGTAAATTTAAAATAATAGATGACTAGGAGACTTGTATGTCAAACTTAAAAAATACTTATGGCTTTTCAGCAAGCCTTTTAGATACCATTCGCACCGTTCATGGAACTTCTAAAGAAGAAGTCGAAGGAACTTCTAAAGAAGAAGTCGAACAGATTGATGAAATTTCAAGAGCAACAAAAGCAAGCTATACAAAAAAAGCTGCTGACGATCTTTATGTCCGCACGTATACACATGCAGCTAGGCAAGCTGTAAAGACTCACGCTCCGGAGCGCTCCAAAGAGCATCAGAAATCACAATATACTTCTGGGCATTATGATAAATGGCAATCAGATCCGGTTAAGATAAGAAATCGTTTAGCTGGCATTCATCGCGCGGCCAAAGAAGAAGTCGAACTAGATGAAGCCGATCATACCTATCCATTTAAAGCTAATCAGTTAGCTCCATTAGTCGTTCAGCTTCGTTCGCTTCTCAATTTCCTATCTAAGTCTGGTGCTCTTAAGAAGTCAATGAGAGAACACGCAGAACTAGTTGAAGCCTACATCGGCGAAGAGATTACAGAAGAGCAACTAGAAAAAATGATTTCCTTTGTTGACGATCTAATGGAAGGTCGTCCAAAAGGTTCAAAGAATAAGTCTAAGATGGCTTCTGCTCCTAAACCCGCTGTCCGGACCGGAAAGGATGAAGATGAAGAAGACGAAGAACAACAAGATGTATATAAGCCAGCCAGTCGCGATGGTCGCCACATTCTTCCAGAATTAAGCAATGCCGCTGATGATAAAAAAGGAACCGCTGTCCAAACTTCTAGTGGTCAACGTCACGTACCTCAGCACGTTGCAGCAAAGATGGTAAAACATCTTATGTCACTGAAGCCAATTGAGCGCGCTGAACATTCTACTCATATCTTTAATGGTTCAGTACCAAAAGTTAAGACATTGAATCATATAAAAACTAACGTATTGATCAAACAGATGGGTTCTGAAAAGAAAATTGGCTCAGATGCTAGCGTAAAGCGTGGTCGAGGACGTCCTAAGAAGGCAGTGTAATATGCCCATTTTTGGCAATATAATAGTACAAAATAATGTCTCTACTGCAATAAGTAGAGACATTGGTAAAGTTAAGACGTTTGATGAGATACGAGAATTAGCTATCGCAGTTAATCATATAAAAGTTGCCAAAGAAACTAGAATAGAAAATAAAATAAATAGTAAGAAAACTTCTAGATATTTAGAAGATCTTACGAATAAAGGAGACTAAAATGGCACAATGGGGTAATATCGATAACGCGGCTAATTCATGCTTATGGGCAGTAGCTGGATTTAATAAAACTGCTAATTCAACAAACCAAACAGCGTTTTTTGGCAATACAACTACAGATGCGTATATAACTGGCGAAACAGCTGGCCTGTTTGGTGCAGATGCTACAGAAACTACAGTAGCAAATGGTTCGCTACTTTCATTTACTGTAACATTTACTGGTTCAGGTTATCTTGCTAATACTACTGTCACCGTAACTGGTAATGGTACAGCTAATGCTACTGCTAACTCTACGGGCAGAATTAGTTCAGTTAATGTTGTTGCTAATGGTAGCAACTATACTAGTAAACCAACAGTTACTATTGCTGCGCCTACTGCCGTAACATTTAATGGTAATACAGCTGTATCAAGCACAAATAAGTTTATTACGCTAGCTTCAAATCCATTTCTTGTTGGTGATTCAATTACGTATTCAGTAACGGCAGGTAATACGGTTGTATCTCCTCTTACAAATAATGCAGTGTTTTTCGTATTACTAGCAAATACTACTGGTATACAACTTAAAAGTTCACTTGGAAATACTACTGCAATTTCTATAGTACCGTCGCAAGTAAGCGAAGGAGCTGGTCAAAAACTTACTGGTCAAACCGCAACTGTTGAAGCTGTACTAGCAAAAGCAGATGCAGGTTTCCATGCTGGTTGGGTAGTTCGCACTGTTGGATCAGGCGGCCGCGCTGGTCGTGTACAGTACGAAACTCTAGTAGCCATGGGTTCAATGACTAGTGACAATGAAGATGCTGTTCTAAAGGACTTATAATTAAATGTCTGATCGTGCTAAAAAAATAAGTGAATTAACTGCGCTTACATCAGCCTCGTCGGATGATCTATTAGTAATAGTGGATGCTCCTTCGGGAAATGCTGCTACCAAAAAAATTACAGTCGGTAATCTATTTGGTAATTCGCAGGCAAATGTCGTAATCTATGGTGCAACTCCAGCAAATAGCACTATTACTATTAAACAAGGTACATTGTTATATAGCAACAGCTATCTTTATATAGCTGTTGCTAACAATGTAGTAAAGAGGGTGGCTCTAGAGTCATTCTAAATTAATGAAATGTGAAACATTGAATAATAGTAATTTTTTATTATATGCTGCTAAACACTATGATAATCCACAGTGTTTTGACACTAAAGAATTTTATGATGATCTAAAAAGATTTAAATATCTTAAACGTCTCTTTAATCGCTATAAAGAGACTGGTGATTTAAAAGAAAGATTGATTATCAATCATCTTCAAATTCTTTACAATTTATTTGGTATAGAACCTACTACTCGTATGCTGTTCTTATCTTTAAAATATCATCATACATGTTTAAAACCATTCCTAATATTATTCAATACTATGCCAGAATGTATATTTAACGTTGAAGGACGAGATATACGGAATAGCGATATAAGTATGGATAATCAAATAGTAGAAGTACTAAGGAAAATCTAATGAAAACATTTATGCAATTTATCACTGAACGAGGTGAAGATTCTAAGGGATACTATCGTTCAACTGAGAGTGGTGCAGGTCTTACTAGAAAGGGCGCTAAACACTTCGGCATTCAAACCGCAGTAACCGGAAAGGTTAAACCTGGATCAAAAGCAGCTAAACGTCGTAAATCGTTTTGTGCGCGCATGTCTGGGATGCGTGGTCCTATGAAAGATGAAAAAGGTCGTCCAACACGAAAAGCTATGTCTCTTAGAAGATGGAGATGCAGAACATGATATCTTTCAAACAATTTTCAGAAGCTTGTTGGGATGGTTATAAAAAAATTGGTATGAAGAAAAAGGGCAATAAAATGGTGCCTAACTGTGTACCCGTAGGCGAAGATATTATCGCAGTTCCAACTAATAATGTTGGATCTGGTAACATAAAGGGATTTGATCCTGTATTAAGCCAACCTATGACTAAAAGAATAAAACCTATTGGAAAAATGATTGATGCAATGACGAATCCAAAAAAGAAAACTAAAATCAACACACAAGTGTAGAGATTAAGAAATGCAATTTAAGATTATGATTTTTTTGGCAATATTGACATTCGTAGGCACCGTGGTTGGCGGTGCCTTTTTTTATTATAAGGATTCGCAAGCTACTATCGCTGCATTGAATCAACAAACTGCTACGCTTACGCAAGCAGTCGATCATCAAAAAGAAGCGATCGAGGCTATGGAACAATCTATCCGAGATCAGGCGGTCATCCGCAAAAACGCGATGAAAGAAGTTGAATCTGCTAGAAAAGATGTAGAGAAGTTGCAAACTAAGATTGCTTCATACGATTTAAAATTAATAGCAAGTGAAAAGGCAGGATTGCTTGAAAAGAAAATTAACAGAGCAACTAACGATGTGATGCGATGTTTCGAGATCGCCACAGGGGATGCAATATTACCAAATGAAAAGAATAATCAGTGTTCTGATCTGCTCGCTCGCCCTTAGCGGTTGCGCGACACCTAAGAAAGAATTAGTAGTTCGCACAACCCCCGTTGAGAAACCTAAACTCGACGTGCCTTTGCCACAACATGTAAAGATGCAACCTATGCAATGGGTTGTTATTACCGATAAAAATTATAATGACGTGATTGAATCTGTTAAGGATACAAATGGTCTTGTGTTTTTAGTTGCGCTCGATGAATCAAGTTACAAGAATTTAGCACTAAATAATGCAAACATTTTAAGATTTATTCGTGAACAAAAGTCAGTCATAGCTGCGTATAGACAGTACTACGAAAAACCTAAAGAAGGCGCAGGATCTGATGAATAAAACTGACGAAGACTGCAAGATTCAAATAGCACTTCTTGAAAAAGACGTGTCTCAGGTTACTGCGTTTTTAGGTAAATTAGATTCAACTATTGAAAAGCTATGTGATGTCTCTACGTCTATCAAAGAATTGCTTGCAATTCATGATCATAAACTCACTCAACAGAGCGAAGTTAATTCAGAGATCTATGACATGATCAAAGAATTAAAGATTCAAAATCATAAAGAACACTTAGAAACTAAAACACAGTTAGATCAATTATCCGTGCGTATTGCTAATCTTGAAAAATGGAAGTATACCATTATCGGTGGAGCTGCCGTTGCAGGTTTTATTGTCTCCTATATTACAAAGGTATTTACATAATACTATTTTAATGGTATAATCAACTATGTTGGTTGATCAAAGTAGTATACAATGTCTCTCTGGATAGATCAAAAATATATTAATCTTGTCTCTGTTAGGTTAGAACAGTTCAAACAAAAAGATCGTGAACTGTTTAACTTTCGTTGCCCGGTGTGTGGTGATTCTCAAAGAAGTAAGATTAAAGCTCGAGGATGGATATTCAATAAGAAAGGTAAGTACCGCTTCTATTGTCATAACTGTTCTGCCTCGATGACGTTCTCTAATTTCCTTAAATCTCTTGATGTGGTCCTCCATCAGGAGTACATGAAAGATATGTTTATCGAGAATAATCTTGATAATCCTTTGCCATTGTCTAAACCTGATATTACCAAGATCGAAGTACCAAAGTATAAGCTCGATTCGCCTCTTAAAAGTCTAACTAAAATATCTTCACTTGCTTGGGATCATCCTGTTAAAAAGTATGTAATGAGTCGAAAGATCCCGAGCAACGTTCAGTATAAGATATTTTTCTGTCCTAAATTTAGGAGTTGGGTAAATACCTTTATACTAAATAAATTCGCTAACGTCGAAAAAGATGAACCTAGACTTATCCTTCCGTTCTTAGATCGCGAAAAGAATTTTTATGGATGTCAAGGAAGAAGTTTTAGCAAGACTGGCAATAGATATATCACTGTACTTTTAGATGAAGACAAACCAAAAGTTTTTGGTCTAGACACTGTCAATTTTAGTAAGCACATTTATGTGTTTGAAGGTCCTATAGACTCCATGTTTATAGAAAATTCTATAGCTATGTGTGGTTCAGATCTGAGCGGATCGTTAGACCTGAATAAGAAAAAATGTACTGTCATTTTTGATAATGAACCAAGATCTCCACAGACCGTAAAGAAGATTGATAAGTATATCGCTTTTGGTTATAATGTGTGTTTTTGGCCAGACCGAGTGACTGGCAAAGATGTGAATGAGATGATTTTGAATGGTCATGATGCAGAAGAACTTAAAATCATCATAGACAAGAATTCGTATTTCGATATTGAAGCGAAGTTACAATTACAAATGTGGAGAAAATGTTGATGATTGATGAAATTTCTAAATATGTGAATCGTCCCGTTAAACTCATGAGCTATACTCGTGGCGATATAGAATTTATGATTGATAATGGTGTCGTCAATGCTGATGATGATTTACAAGACATGATTGCTTTCTGTGCTCGTGTATCAAACCCAAGCAATCAGCAGAATAGTTCTACTTCTGATAGGTTGATTAAATATCTTGTAAAACATAAGCATTGGTCTCCATTCGAGATGGCAAATGCATGTATTGAGATCAATACGACTCGCGATATTGCCCGACAGATCCTGAGACATCGATCTTTTTCTTTTCAGGAATTTAGTCAACGATATGCAGATCCTACTCACGATCTTGGGTTCGAGTATCGAGAAGCAAGACTTCAAGACACTCGGAATCGCCAGAATAGTATTGAAACTGCTGATCGTGAACTAAATGATATTTGGCTTGAGAAACAACACGCGGTGATTCGAGCAGCAAAAGATGCTTATGAGTTTGCTATAATGCATGGTATCGCAAAAGAACAAGCTCGAGCAGTTCTTCCAGAAGGACTAACCACATCTCGCATGTATGTAAACGGAACTATTCGTTCTTGGATTCATTATATCGAAGTACGTACAGATCCAAGCACACAAAAAGAACATCGTATCATCGCAGAACAATGTGCTCAAGAACTATCTAAAATAATACCAATTATTTTAGAATTTGTATATAATAAGACACCTATAAGTGAATGGCTTAACCTTTAACATATAACGAGAAGAACTATGATAACAAAAACAAAATATATGGAAATTGATATCGATTATTCTCGTGATAAATTGTTTGATGACTTAGGTGTTAAGCGATTAAAAGAATCGTATATGCTTGATAATGAATCATCACCACAAGAAAGATTTGCTCATGTTTCAAAAGCTTTTGCGTCTAATCCTGCTCATGCTCAACGGCTTTATGACTATGCTAGCCTGCATTGGCTCAGTTATTCTACTCCTATTCTTTCTTTTAGTCGGCCGACGCGTGGACTTCCTATTTCATGTTTCTTAAATTTTATTGAAGATACTGCGGAGGGACTAGTTGATAATCTATCTGAAACAAATTGGCTCTCGATGCTTGGAGGTGGCGTCGGAATTGGGTTTGGCATTCGCTCGGCGGACGATAAGTCCACTGGAGTCATGCCGCACCTTAAAATGTATGACGCATCATCTCTCGCTTATCGACAAGGTAGGACTCGTCGTGGGAGTTACGCTGCCTACCTTGATGTTAATCATCCAGATATTATTAATTTTCTGGAAATGCGAAAGCCTACTGGTGATCCAAACTTGCGTACTCTCAATCTACATCACGGCATTAATATCACTGATGATTTTATGCAAATCATCGAAAAGTGTATGTTAGACCCTGAAGCAGATGATTCATGGAATCTTGTAGATCCGCATAGTAAAGAACTTCGCGAGACAGTTTCGGCTAAAGAACTTTGGCAAAAAATTCTTGAAACTCGTATGCTTACAGGTGAACCATATCTTCACTTTATTGATACGAGTAACAAGCATCTACCACCTTGGCAGAAAGCTCTTGGTCTCTCTATCAAGCAGTCTAATCTATGTTCAGAAATTGTTCTTGCAACTGATAAGAATCGTACAGCAGTATGTTGTTTGTCTTCAGTAAATTTGGAATATTATGATGACTGGAAAGATAATGAGTTATTTCTTAAAGACATTGCTGAAATGCTTGATAACGTACTACAGTATTTTATTGATAATGCACCAGACTCTATCAGCCGCGCAAAATATTCGGCTTCTAGAGAACGATCAATTGGTGTCGGTGCTCTCGGATTTCATGCTTATCTACAAAACAAAATGATTCCTTGGGAATCAGCAATGGCTGTAGGATTAAACAAGAAGATCTTTAAGTATATTCGTCATAAACTTAATATTGCTAATGAACAACTTGGTCTATTTCGTGGATCTCCTCTTGATGCATTTGGTACTGGACTGCGGTTTAGTCATTTGATGGCGATTGCTCCTAATGCTTCTAGTTCTATTATTATGGGAAACACTTCTCCTTCAGTAGAACCATATAGAGCAAATGCATATCGTCAAGATACTTTATCTGGTTCTAGTTTTGTAAAGAATAAGTTTCTTGATGCTCTCTTAAGACAAAAAGTTTTATTTGAAGATGAATTGCCTGATCTATGGTCATCTATTATAGCGAATGATGGTTCAGTTCAGCATCTAGCAATACTTACTGATTGGGAAAAAGATGTGTTTAAGACATCTATGGAAATTGACCAACGTTGGGTCATTGAACACGCAGCAGATCGACAGGAATATATAGATCAAGCTCAGTCACTTAATCTTTTCTTTAGACCCGATGTCAATATCAAATACTTACATGCAGTACACTTTCTTGCATGGAAGCAAGGTCTAAAGACTCTTTATTATTGTCGTTCAGAGAAGATTGGAAAAGCAGATAAAGTTTCTAAGAAAATTCAACGACAGATTATTGAAGAAATTGATCTTAAGCAAATAATCGAAGGCGAAGGCTGTCTTGCATGTGAATAAATCTACCTCTCACAACAATTTAAGAATGAATTAATCAACATTAGGAGAACATGATGAAATCGTCAGTAATAGCATTTTTAGTTATGGTTGGATCGTTTGGTGTAACCGCTGTATGTAAAGCAGAAGGTCCATATGATTATAAAGTAATTCGTGCAGTAGATGGTGATACTATAGAGTTTGAAATTCCTGGGCTTCCAAGTGAACTAGGTACTAAACTAAAACTTCGTGTGCTAGGCGTAGACACTCCAGAAAAGGGTTTTAGAGCACAGTGTGAATCTGAAGCTAAGAAAGGCGAAGAAGTCACTAAGTTTGCTAAAGAAGTAGTTGCAAGTGGTGCTAAACTCCAGATCACTCTCAAAGAATGGGATAAATTTGGTGGTCGTGTACTCGGTGATATGCTTGTTGACGGAAAAAGCTATAGCGCAATGTTAATTGAAAAGGATTATGCAAGACCTTATTTTGGAGATAAGAAAAAGAGCTGGTGCGAATAAGTATGAATAAGAAATTGAAGTTGACGGATGAACGACAATACTTTAAACCATTTTCATATCCTTGGGCATATGATGCATGGTTAAAGCATGAGCAATCTCATTGGATTCATACTGAAGTGCCAATGCTTGAAGATGTGAAAGATTGGAAGAAGCGGTTAACATCTGAAGAAAAGACTTTTCTTACAAACATCTTTAGATTCTTTACTCAGGGTGACATTGACGTTGCTGGTGGATATGTCAATAACTATCTACCATATTTTCCACAACCTGAAGTAAGAATGATGCTTTGTGGATTTGCTGCTCGCGAGGCTCTTCATGTAGCAGCATATTCTCATTTGATTGAAACTCTTGGAATGCCTGAATCGACATATAATGAGTTCATGCAATATGAAGAGATGAAAGCTAAGCACGATTTCTTTGCTCAGATTGCTGGACAAGATGCACAAACTATCGCTCAACAGATTGCAGCATTCTCAGCATTTACTGAGGGTATGCAGCTGTTCTCGTCATTTATCATGTTGCTTAATTTTCCTCGGCATGGTAAAATGAAGGGTATGGGCCAAATCATTACTTGGTCTATCGTCGATGAAACTATGCACGCTGAATCTATGATTAAGCTGTTTAGAACTTTTATTGAAGAAAACAGAGACATTTGGAACGATGAACTCAAATCTGAAATCTATAAGATTGCAGAAAAGATGGTAGAACTTGAAGACAAGTTTATTGATCTAGCATTTTCAATTGGACCAATGGAGGGATTAAATGGAGATGATGTTAAGCGTTATATTCGGTATATTGCTGATCGTAGACTTATCTCTCTTGGCCTTAAAGGGATTTTCAAAGTAAAGAAGAATCCACTATCTTGGGTTGAAGAAATGGTCAATGCGCCTATTCATACAAACTTCTTTGAGAATCGAGCTACAGATTATGCTAAAGGCGCATTATCTGGTTCTTGGGAAGATGTTTGGGCATAATATGTAATATTTAATGAACAATAAATATTAGCATCAGAGTGAATATTATGGTGCTAATATGTGGTTATATCAAGAAAAAGATCTAGAACATGAAATTTCCAACGAGTATTACGGCTTCGTTTATCTCATTCAAAACACAATATCGGGTAAATCCTATATTGGCCGTAAATACTTCACCAAAGCATCTACCAAACAAGTCAAAGGAAAACGAAAAAAGATCCGAAAAGACTCTGGATGGCAAGACTATTGGGGATCATCTACAAAACTCCTAGAAGAAATAGAAAAGCTCGGAAAAGAAAACTTTAAAAGAACAATCATACGATTATGTAAGACGCGTGGTGAGTGCAACTATTGGGAAGCTAAGCTACAGTTTGAGCAAGATGTATTATGCGCAGTAATGCAAAACGATGAACCTGCATACTATAATGACAATATCATGATGAAGTTTACTCGAAGAAACATAGGAAAATAACCTATGTACTTAATTATCATTTTACTGTAATATACATAAACAATCTGCGCGTAGCTCAATGGATAGAGCATTCGGTTTCTACCCGAATGGTTGGGGGTTCGAATCCCTCCGCGTAGGCCAAACAAGGCCTCGGTGGTGGAATAGGTAAACACACGGGGCTTAAAACCCCTCGGAGAAATCCGTGTCGGTTCGAGTCCGGCTCGAAGTACCAAATGAATAATAGGTTCATAGCTCAGAGGTAGAGCCACTCCCCTGATATGGGAGAGGTCGATGGTTCAAATCCATCTAGATCTACCAAAATAAATGCTCCCGTAGCTCAGTGGTGAGAGCAGTCGGCTTATATCCGATTGGTCGTTGGTTCAAATCCAGCCGGGAGCACCATTTAATATACGGGCAAGCGGTGAAGTTGGAGAGTCACAGCAGACTGTAAATCTGTCGCCTCAGGTTGAATAAGTTCGAATTTGGCTACTCCGACCAATTTTAGGGATCGTGGTGAAATGGTATCACAACGGACTTTTAATCCGTAAATTTTGGGTTCGAGTCCCAACGATCCCACCAAGTTAGAGAATATAAAATGAAAGTTTATATAGGTCCATTTAAGAAAAATTCTGATGAGCGTAAGATTGATGTTCGTATCGATAAATATGATACATGGAACATGGATTCTACTCTTGCGTATATCATTCTTCCTATGCTTAAACAGTTAAAAGCAACGATGCATGGGTCTCCCGGAGATCTTATTGAATTTCAGCAAACTTCAAATTCAATTCAATGCTCTTTTGATTTCTATGAAGAAGGTGATGACCTCGCTTGGGAAAAAGGACATGAGCATTGGAATAAAATTCTAGATAAAATGATTTGGTCATTTGAACAGATATATACTGATTGGGAAGATCAATTTCATTCTGGTGAACATGACATTTATTTTGAGAATGTTGAAGGAACTGAACATTCGATTATGAACCGTGGTCCTAATCATACTCATAAATTTGACTCTGAAGGCTATTTTCTGTTTCGAGATCGTATGCAAGAAGGATTTGAGTTATTTGGTAAATATTATCGAAACTTATGGGATTAAATATGAAAAAATTTATAATTAAAGATCCGATTATTACTACTTCTATACCAGAAGATGATATTGAGTATTCTATTCCATCATATTCAGATTTAGAATATGTATGTGAAGCCTTTACAATTTTTCTTAAAGCATGCGGTTATAATCTCGATGGCCAATATGTAGCTATCAATTATCATGATGACTTAAAATGAAAACTTATATATTTGATGTAGATGGCGTATTAGCTTTACCAAATCAACCAATTGAATCTCATTTTATGAGAATGTTTGAATATTGGATGCTTAAGAAAGACGTATATATTTGCACCAATAATACTTATCAAAACATTATGCCTAGACTTGGACGTAGGATTATTGATAATTGTCAAGCTGTGTTCACAAGCGGAGGAAACTCTATATGGAGAGAAAATAAAGAACATGTGATAAGCGCTTGGCGTCCATCATATGAATTGATTGCATATCTAGAATCTCTTCTAAAAATGTCAGACTTTAAGACAAGATCCGGGCCAAATATTGAACATCGCACTGGTCTCATAAATTTTTCTTTTGTTGGAAAGACAGCATCAGAAGATGAGATTAAGCGTTATCAACAGTGGGATAAGATCTCAAAAGAAAAAAAGACTTTTGTTGAAAGCATTAAAAAAGCTTTCCCAAATTTGAGCGTGTGCTTCGGTAATGATACGTCTATTGACATTAGTGAGACATGTAATGATAAAGCACAAATTTATCAGTTCTTTAGACTTAAGACAGACGTGACTTCAGTCTTCCATTCTACATATGGCACCAATAAGGGCATGAAAGAATCCATAAAAGACTTGACTGAACATTATGTGTCAATTAATAAAAAAACAGTATATAATACCTTTATAAGTAATAGTCCTAAAGATACACAAAACTATTTGAGATTATGATATGATTATATTCACGAATTCTTCTTCTAAAAAGAAGAAAACGAAATTGACAAAAGTAGAACAAAAGGTTCTCGGCGAATACAATGAATGGAGAAAGCAGAATAAGTTACCTGAAGTAACCTCTCTAAATGCTGAGAGGTTCTCACGTCCTTTTCGAGAATACAAGCCAAAGACGGTACATATGCGTAGTACTGCCCATATTAAATCGCTAGAAAGTGTGGGTCCAGCAGTATGTTCGCGTAATTCCATTATGGATCGTATGTCTCTTGATAAAGAACCAAAACATATACAAGAACAGATTCTAGCTAAGAGTAAGAGAATTGCACTGATGTATAATAAAGGTGCATATCAATACATTAGTGATGAGATTGATGTGACCACTATTGGTACACGCAATAGAAGAATGTGATGTACATATATAATACTATATGTTACTATATCATGGGTGCTAGTGACTAACACTAGAAATTTTGTTACATTGGAGAATATAATGACTAAGTCTGAAAAACTACTTAATGCTTTTGCAAATGGTGCTCGTCTAACTAGTAAGCAGATCGCTTCGCGGTTTGGTCTAAAGAATCCTACGGCTGCGATTGATAACCTTCGCAATGAAGGTTATGCGATTTATTTCAATCCTCGTAAGACGAAGGCTTCCTATTTCAATCTAGGTAAGCCAAGTCGCGCGATGGTTGCCGCAGGTCATCGCGCTCTAGTCGCTCAGCGCTAAGCCTAAGGCTGGGAGGGGGGGTCCATTGGACCCCTTTTCCTTATTCAGAATGAGGTTAATATGCCAGTATCAGTAGACGAACTTTCGAAAAATTCAATGGGTGGTACTGAGAGAATGAAGTACGGACTTCAGGATCGTATCAGTTCAGAACTTCTAGATAAGTTTCAGGTAATATGTTCTCGTGTTCGAGAGATTGATCCTAAACTTATTCCCATTTATTGGTTACACGATCTACCTGAAGATCCTGAGTCTGAACATCTTCGTACAGGTGGATGGAATAAATTTGAAAAGTGTGTGTTTGTTTCAAATTGGCAACTACAGGCATACATCAAACATTTTAATATGCCATGGTATAAAAGTCGAGTGATTCAAAATGCCATTGAACCTATTCCGTTTCTTCCTAAGAACAAAGATAAGATTAAGCTAATCTATCATACTACACCACATCGTGGACTGAATGTGCTTATTCCAGTCTTTATTAAATTGGCAGAAAAGTACGATAATATCGAACTAGACGTATTCTCTAGTTTTGAGATCTATGGATGGAAGCAACGTGATGAACCATTCGAAGCTCTATTTGATGCATGTAGGAATCATCCAAAAATCAACTATCATGGCTTTCAATCAAATGATGTAGTAAGAACGGCTTTACAAGAAGCTCATATTTTTGCTTATCCATCTATTTGGGTTGAGACTTCATGCATCGCGCTAATGGAAGCAATGAGCGCAGGATGTTTGTGCGTGCATCCAAATTATGGTGCTCTACCAGAAACATCTGCTGGATTTACATGGATGTATCAGTATCGTGAAGATATTCGCGATCACATGGTCATCTTCTATGCTATGTTGGATAAAGCTATCAATGATGTGATGACTGAAAATATTCAAGTTTCTTTAGAAACTACTAAGAACTACATAGATACGTTCTATAACTGGGATCGAAGAACAGAAGAATGGCAAAATTTCTTTACTAATATTCTACGAGAAAAGAAGCTTCTATAATGAGTGTTAATAAACTTGCTGATAAGTTAATCTCCCAAAAGTTTTGGGGCGAGGAGCCAATTTATAAGGGTATTATTTCAAATAAAGTCGATGCACGATTGATAAAAATACTGAATTGGTATAACAACATGTCTGATGAAAAGGGCAAAGATAAATGGCTTATCGATTACATGAAAAAATATGGCTATAATAAAACTGATATTTCAAATATAGTTAATCTAAATTCGCTAGGTACTATTGCTAAAAATAGTGCTGCTATTCTTGCAAGAATTGAATCTAATGGCGCTACTTTTGCCGGAGAATTAGAAGGTGTAATTAAAGAGCACATTGAAAGAGCTTTATCTTATAACCAGCGAGAAGTAAAAGAAGACACTTCAAGTGTTAAAGTAGTCTCCATTCAGAATAAGATTAAAGCTTTTACTGAATCTCATATGAATCATGTTGATGATGAGATTTGTTCATGGTACTATGAACGCAAGACAAAGATAGAATTTTCTTTATACACGTATCTTCAACGTAATCAACTTAATTCGCAGATTTGCAATCATATCAAAATATTAATTTCTAAGATTCATGCCGAACATGCCGAAATGTTAGAAGGTAAGGATGAACAACTAAATGAAGCCTATGATTATCTTCCTAATGCTTCAAAGAAAGCTATTATGAAGCAATTGACTTCGTGTATGGACGATATTGAACGATTTGTAGGTAACACGAAAGTATCTAAATCTCGCAAACCTCGTAAAAAGAAAGAAGTTACTGCTAATAAATTGATAAATAAGCTAAAGTATCAGAAGGAATTTACTAAGCTTAAGATTAAATCAATTTCTCCTGAATCAATCATATCAGCTCAACAACTTTGGGTGTACAATACGAAATATGATCATTTGACTATGCTTAATGCTATAGATCATAAAGGTCTTAGCGTCAAAGGAACGACTATCGTCGATTATGACCAAACTTCTAGTATTAAGAAGAAGCTTAGGAAACCAGAAGACGTTATTCAAAAGGTTTTAACTGGAGGAAAATTAGGTTTAAACAAACTTATGTCTGATTTGACGACTAAACCTATTGAAGTAAATGGTCGAATTAATGATGATTGTATTCTATTAAAAGCAATAAAATAAAAAAAGAGGCCTTCTATGCTAGAAAGCGCACCTCAAAAATTATCTGAAAACGTAATAGTTTTCCCTCATTCAAAACGACTTGGTCCACCTGCAACCGTCGAAGAACTCAAAGAAACGATTGTAGCAAATAAGACGGAAGTGGTAGAGTGCTTTGTAGAAGAACTTACAAAAGAGATTTTTAGAATAACTTCAGATCATGGCTATTATATAGATAACACAAAGGACATTGCCTATATACTTATTTCTTTAAAGGCGATACTATTACGATATGAGAACATCTATCATCCTATTCAAACGTTCATAGATGAAACTGTAAATGCTGACTGTATACAACTTATTGAAGATTAATTTCGGAGTATAAAATGATTATCCTTGACTTAAATCAAGTCATGATTGCAAATATTATGGCCATGTATGGCAAACACATTGGAAAGACACCAATTGAATTGGATCTATTCAGATCTATGGTGTTGAATACAATTCGCTCTCTAAATAAAAAGTTTAAATCTGATTTTGGCCAATTAGTCATTGCTGCAGATGGTAAGCGTAGTTGGCGTAAAGATGTATTTCCTTATTACAAAGCCAATCGAAAAAAGAATCGTGAAAAATCTGAAATCGATTGGTCTTTGATCTTTAATTGTTTAAATACCATTCGTGAAGAGATCAAAGATAATTTCCCATATCCTGTAATCCATCTTGATGGTGCAGAAGCTGATGACGTCATTGGCGTATTAGTACAAGAATATTCTAAACGAGATCCTTCTCAAAAAGAACACATCTTGATTCTATCTGGTGATAAAGACTTCATTCAATTACATTCATATAATAGTGCAGTTATAGTGAAACAATTCGATCCTATAAATAAGAAATATGTTTCAGTAGACGATCCTCAAAGATTCATGAAAGAACACATTATTAAAGGCGATGTTGGCGATGGTATTCCAAACTTCTTATCTCAAGATAATAGTTTTGTAGATAATATCAGACAAAAGCCTATTCTTAAAAAGAATCTTTCTGAGTGGATTTCATATTCCACTCCACAGGAATTTTGTAATGAAGAACTGCTGCGTAATTATAAACGAAATGAATGTCTGATTGATCTTCGTTTTATACCAACACACATCTGCGAAGCTATTATGACTCAGTTTGAACAACAGACTGGTAAGAATAGATCTAAGATCATGAACTATATGATTAAGAATCGATTAAAGATGCTGATGGAATCCATTAACGATTTTTAGGATTGAATATGTATAAATCACTTTATGAAGAATTGTCTATAATTTCAGAGCTTAAAACTACGAAAGAAAAAATAGAAGCGATCTTAATACATCGCCGCCGAGATGCGTTTAAATCTTTATTTGGTTTAGCATATGATCAAAACGTTAAATGGTTGTTACCAGAAGGTGAACCTCCGTTTAAACCTACAGAAGCGCTAGACACAGAAAGTCGTTTGCTAAATGAAATTCGTAGAATGTATCTGTTTGTAGAAGGCGGCAATCCAAATTTGACTAAGTCACGACGTGAATTTTTATTCATTCAGTTGCTTGAATCAATTCATCCGCTAGATGCAAAATTGATCATTTCTATTAAAGATAGAAAATTACCATTTAAAGGTTTAACTAAAAAGATCGCACAACAGGCATTTCCAGATCTTAACATTGAGGCAATTAAAGAAGAAGCATGAGCAAGTCGTTTAGAGAAAAAAAATCTCAAGATAAAGATCTTCATGAATTAGTTCCAAAACATAGATATTCACAAAAAGGTTTTAAGAGAAAAGAGAAGGCAGTATATACCGCTCTTAAAACGCTGGATATTGAAACTCTCGTTAAGTACACTGAGGATGAAGATTAATGCCTACATATATATTTCGTAATAGTGAAACGGATGAAGTGTTTGACCAGTTCTTCTCTTCATACGCAAAAAAAGATGAGTTTCTTGTGGAAAACCCGCAACTACAACAAGTACTCCATCCTGTTGGAATCGGAGACCCAATTAGGCTGGGGTTGAGGAAACCCGACGATGCTTTTAGAGACAAACTCAAAGATATTAAACGAGCACACCGACACAGCACAATTAATACATTTTAAGAGAAACAAGAAAAAGAAAAGACAGCAGACCTTTAAAGATCAAGATGCTCCGATACAAAAACATCATCTTAATCTAAAAGCTATAAAACCTATAACTGAAAATCAAAAGCTAGCTTTTCAACAATGGAAAGCAGGTCAAAATCTTTTACTCCATGGGCTTGCTGGAACAGGTAAGTCCTTTATCTCTTTATATCTAGCACTGAAAGAAATTTATAATACACAGTCATATTATAAAAAAATTCTTATAGTCAGAAATGTAGTTCCTACACGAGATATGGGATTCTTACCAGGATCTATCAAAGAAAAAACTAAAGTCTTCGAGTTACCTTATCAGGGTATCTGCACAGATTTGTTTGACCGAGGTGATGCTTACGAGCTTCTTAAGGCCAAGCATATCATAGACTTTACTACAACTTCTTTTATCAGAGGAAATACATTTCACGATACTATAGTTATAGTTGATGAGGTAAATAATCTAACATTCCATGAACTTGATTCGGTTATTACTCGCTTAGGCGATAACTGTAGAATGATGTTATGCGGAGATTATCGCCAGTCAGATTTGATTTATCATAACGATAAAAATGGACTAATAACGTTTATGGACGTATTAGATAAAATGAATGGGTTCTCACATGTTGAATTTGAAGTAGATGATATAGTGAGATCTGGCTTAGTGAAGGAATATATAATTGCTAAAAATGCCCTTGGTCTTACGTAGTAAAACTTTTACACTAAATGAAGTCGAGTTTCATGAACTTGAAGCTTTTACTGAGAATAATAAACGATACTATATGACTCCTACTGGAGAAAAGTATCCATCTGTCACTACTGTATTAGGAAGTAGAGATAAGAGTTGGTTATACGAATGGCGTAAAAAGGTAGGGGAAGAAGAAGCTAATCGCATTTCTCAGAGAGCAGCAAATCGCGGAACTCGACTTCATAAAATATGTGAAGACTATATTTGTAATAAAGAAGACTTCTATGGTAAACAACCACCACTTGCAGTTGATATGTTTAGATCTATACAAAGATATGTAGACTATATTGATGAAGTCTATGGAAATGAAATTGCTATCTATTCGCACGAATTAAAAACTGCTGGCCGAATAGATGTATTTTGCAAGATGGGTGGTAAAAATGTTATTTTAGACTTTAAGACTTCGAGTCGTCTTAAAAAAGAAGATGAAATTGAAAATTATTTTCTACAGACGACCACGTATGCAATGGCGATCAAAGAACTAAAAGGAATAGAAGTACCTAAGATCGTTATTCTAATAGCAGTAGAAGATAATGAGCCTCAATTCTTTATTAAGAATACAAGTGAGTATATAGAAAAGGTTAAGCACGTATTTAAAGAATATCATCGGATCAATTAATGCAGATAAGAATCTCATGTCGTCATGATGCAAAATTGAAACAACACATAAAAGAAATGACCCTATTTGTGTTGCCTAAACTTGTGAAAAGTCGACCTCTTCTCCTTAAAAATGTAAAGTTGTATATTAAGACTGACAATAAGATTACAAAAAAAGAAAAAGCATGGGGATTATGTTATTGGAGAGGAAATCCTTATAGGCCAAGATCATTTTCCATATACCTAAAAACAAACTTATCGCGCATATGTATTACTCAAACATATATTCATGAACTTGTTCATGTCAAACAGTATCTTCTTGGTGAACTCACTGATTACTCTTCTGGAAAGATTAAGTGGAAAAAGAGGATATATATAGTTACAAATGACGAATGGTGTGATCTATTCTCCCCATGGGAGAAAGAGGCATATAAGATAAGCAAGTCTATGTATTTGAAGTACTATTGCCCTCCAATTATTTGATCCCAGGCCTATGTACATTATTTCGTAAATATAGTATTATATGCTTATAAATGTGAAAACAACCTAACATATGGAATATATCATGAATAAAGAGAAGTTTGTCAATCCTCCTCGTAAAGAAGCCACTCGAGTTGGCTTTGAAATTGCAGAACGCATCTACTTGGCCAATGCCAGTCTCAAAACCAAAGAAGTCGTCAAATTGATTGCTGATGAATGCGGTGTCAACGAGACTCGTGCATATTACTATTTGTATTGGCCACGGCGTAAACTGCGTAACCAGATCAAATTATAAATAAAATTGTATTGCTGGTGTAGCTCAGTTGGTAGAGCAGGGGTATTGTAAACCTCATGTCGGGAGTTCGATTCTCTCCGCCAGCACCATTTAAACTACGTCTAAACCTGCAGGCGTTTATTATGTTTAAGTGATTCTTTTAACAGGACTTAAGTCCTCTCCCTTAAATAAGGAGGAACATATGTTCGATTTTTTTTTAGTGTGTAGTGCATTGATCTGCACACCAATATCAACTTCTTATAACACTAATCCTACCGTACCTCCAGTAATTACACAAAAAGTAGAGCATAAACCATATAACAAGCTCTTAAATGAAAGAGAAGTAAAGTGTCTTACAGACAATATTTACTTTGAAGCAAGAAGTGAAAACGACATAGGTAAAAAAGCTGTTGCTCTTGTTACGCTTAATCGATTAAAGGGCGACGAGTATCCTAACACTTTATGTAAGATTGTTCATCAAAGAAATCGATATAATTGTCAATTTTCTTGGGCATGCCAAAAAACACCGAAAGTGCATGATGTATACACATATATCAAATGTCGTAAGATCGCCAAACATGTCATATTAAACCATGAAGCGATGCATGATGTTACAAAAGGAGCAACTAATTTTCATCAAACGGGCATTAGTCCTAAATGGGCGAATCCACGTAAAAAGACTGTAGCTATAGGAAGACATGTGTTTTATAAACTATGAAAAAAATAAACATCAAATCAGTAAAGCCAACACAAGAATTTGTCAAAGAGATTGAGGCATATGTCAAAGAGTCTAAGCTAGATTATTTAGATGCTGTTCTTCATTACTGCGAATTGAACTCACTCGAAATCGAAACAATAGCAGCTATGATTCGTAGTTCAAGTAGGATCAAAGCAAAGATTCAGCAAGAAGCTGAAGACGCCAATTATCTTCCTAAGACAGGTAAACTTCCAGTATGACAGATGCTTTTGAAGCATACCAGAAATACTTAGCGCTTAAACAACATTTTACGAGAGACGGGTACGATTATTTTAAGTATGGCGGCAAAGTGAGTGCCCGTCTCTCATCTTTTGAATCGAGAAAAGATAGATTCTTTTTCTATAAGTTAGCCAAACGAAAGGATCTTGAAAACTTCCTTCTAGCCAACTTCATAGATAAGGATGTATCTTGGGTTAGAGATCTTTTAGGCACTGAAGCAGAACAAACCTATACTGGATGGCTTAAGCGCCAACAGTCTTTAGGGTATATGTTCCAGAATGAACTGGATAAGCTAGGTGATGACCTTAATGATGAGCTAATGGTAACTGATGGGCAACATCCCAAATTGCTCAGACAGTTCTTAAGAAACGAGATCTCTATAGAGACGCTTGTTATCTTAAACGATATCTTAAAGTTCTTCAAGCATTGGAACGATAAAATTGAAGAGAGGATTATATGGAATGATGTATACCGTAAGTGTACAAAATACCTGCCCTTTCTTCGATTTGATCGTGAAGTATGTAAGAAAGCTTTACGAGAAAGGTTTACATAATTAATAGGATATGATACAATTATATTGTATATTATGATGATGTGGACACGAAATATACAAACATACACTGTAATACTAGGAGATATATATGGCATTTTCATTCGCAGACTATAATAAGACTCGTAAGAATCAGTTCGAGAAGCTAGCTTCTCAGCTTACCAAACAGAGTTCTAATTCAAAAGAAGATGATCGTTTCTGGAAGCCAGACGTAGACAAAGCTGGTAATGGATATGCAGTCATTCGCTTCCTTCCTTCCCATCAAACTGAAGACTATGCTTGGGTTCAATACTTTGATCATGGTTTCCAAGGTCCAGGTGGTTGGTACATCGAAAAGTCTTTGACCACTCTTAATCAGAAAGATCCTGTGTCTGAGTACAACTCTCAGCTTTGGAACTCTGGTCTTGAAGAGAACAAAGATGTTGCGCGTAAGCAAAAGCGTCGTCTACATTATGTGTCTAACATCTATGTAGTCAAAGATCCTTCCAATCCTCAGAACGAAGGCAAGGTCTTTCTCTTTCAGTTTGGTAAGAAGATCTTCGATAAGATCAATGACTTGATGACTCCTCAATTTCAGGACGAAGAGCCTATCAATCCATTTGACTTGGTCGAAGGCGCTAACTTCAAGATGAAGATTCGTCAGGTCGAAGGCTATCGCAACTATGATAAGTCAGAGTTTGATCCAGTTGCGCCCTTGTTCACCGAAGAAGAGAAGTATGATGATGTGTTGAACAAGATTCACCTTCTGCATCCTTTCTTGGATCCTTCCCAATTTAAGTCTTATGCTGAACTCAAGGCACGTCTACATCGCGTTCTTGGTTGGGATAAGAATGCCTTTGAAGAACAAGCACCTAAGACTGCTAAAGCTGAAGAGATGAAGTTTGATGAACCTAAGAGTCTTAATTCTACAGAATATAAGAGTTCTGATACTTCAGAAGACGATGATGGTCTTGATTTCTTTAAGAAGCTAGCTGAAGACTAAGCAGTTCCTGGCATACCCAGACCTTGTGC
>Ga0181346_1000087_pt1 | contig 36097 bp, 26 predicted proteins | sample Su13VDMM15DN_FD_130100 | JGI IMG/M metagenome (GOLD analysis project Ga0181346, IMG submission 130100) | Freshwater viral communities from Lake Michigan, USA - Su13.VD.MM15.D.N | ecosystem: Environmental > Aquatic > Freshwater > Lake | place: USA: Michigan | collected 2013-07-15 | reverse complement strand
TTACCGCAGCAGAAATTAGCCAGGCGTTGATAACAAATCCAGTAGCAGATAAACCAATAGTAAAATCACCTATAAGCATAAACCCAGCATACAATGCAGGACAAGAATTAGAAGCTGCAGCACAGCTACAAGACGAAAAGCCAACAACTGTAAGTGACGACGACGTCTTTTATAAGTTAATTTTACAAAAATACGTAAGTGGAGAACTTAGAGACGTTATAGAATCTAGTACTGATTCTTTTAAATTAAGTGTTGATTTTATAGCTGGAACAATGAGTCTACGAGATTTAATAATTGAAATTTGGAACACAGCAAATGTTACCGGCAATGGATTACCGCTTCCAATTTCAGACTTTGTTAGGGAAAGTTATGGAATAGCCTTAAAGATTTTGTTTACAAATGTTGGTATTGATTTATCGTTATATGGAGATCCAAAACCTATAGCCGACATAGCTATGTCAGCTTTTACAAGAATACCAGCAGACTCTAATAATACAATTTTTTCATTAGTAGGTATTGAACCAGAAAGTGGAGGAGAGATTGTTACAGATGGATCTGATGCTGTAATTAATTAAATACAAACATGAGCCAACAAAATATATTATTGAACAACAATTACGAAGATCCAGCACTAAGATCTGGTGATTTTAGATTATTGCCAATTAATCCAAAAGCTCCAATTATTCAATCGCATCCAATACGAAATTTTACACAACGTACTATAACTGAACCATATGCCAATGTGCTACCTACTTTAGTACCAATATTTAATGTTTTCACCATAAAAAAAAATATATCAGTTGAATGGACTATGTATGTAATTGATCCTTCAAATATTAACAATCCAAACGATCTTTCAAATATAAAATATGTGTGGAAACGAAATGGTAATCCAATAGTCGAATTAAATAGAATAAATAATAATAAGGGAACGCCACAAGTAGTGTTAAGTGAAGAGTCGGTAACAGAGGAGGTGGCAGGAGAGTATATATGTGAGGTGAGTAATAATTACGGAACAGTGAGCACAGTACCGTTCATTATTGAAGTTATCGATCCTGATACCAACAGCATGATGTATACTAATCTAATAGTAAATGGTGACGGAGGTGGTGGATTAGACGGATGGCTAGATGTTAGCGGAACGTATCAAACGCGTATGCTTGATAAGAGTGATTTTGTAGGATTAGATTCAACTATAGATGATTTTACAGTTGGAACTGGATCGTTAGAGCAAAAATCATATCCTTTTAATTTTAGTGTATTTTCTCATAAAAACTTATTTTATCCTGTATATGATAAGCTACTAGCTGCTCAACCTAATTTAACTGACCTAAGTACAGAAATAGCATATAATGCAAACAATACACCAATTGGATTAACAGAATACGAATGGTGGAACCATACAACAGCAATTCCAACAATAATAGCTAACGAAGATATAAATAATAGTAGAAGTCCTCAGGGGTTTTTTCCAGGCCCAGCATATATTGATAGCTTTAATGAAAATAATAATTCTACTGCAAATAATAACTTAAAAACACTAGCTGAAGAATTAGATTACACAGCAGTTAATATACCCTATTTTACCCCAAATCGACCTCAATTTCCAAGCCCAGGAAAAATAACAAAAAACAACCTACGTCAAGTGATAGACATCAGTAGCGTGTCTTCTGTTGTTGATGGAGTAGCAGGTGGATTGCAAGCAGTCGAAGGATGTTTTTTTGCATATGTGGGTATTGCAATTTCAAGATACGTTATTAAGTATATGCAAAACGGCCAACAAAAAGAAGTCAATTGGTACGTAACTGACATAGGCACTTATCGTGATTTTTTAAGGTGTGAGTTAGGACAGAGATTTCGAATAAAACCAGACAAAGGAACTAGTATTGAATTTACGCCAATTATTGATGATACACTTAAAATAGAACTAAAGTATTATAATGAAAAAGCAGAACTAATAAGCACAGACCCAGTCACAGTTCCAACTAGTAGAGATCTGTGGGCAGTAAAAGAAAAAACATTTTTTCCATTAACACTATATCCTTTATTTGCATTTTTTGAACCAAACAGCAATGATATTACCGTATTTGACAGAACATATACAACCACAGATGCTTTATTCCCTTTGTTTAAAAATTCAAAAATAAAAGATGCTGATTTTGAGACGGAAATAAAACGATTGGAAGGTCGTATTGAAATGTTTGATGAACAATTAGAAAGTAGAGCATTATTTGAATATAACGTAGAACAAGGTAAACGAATTATATTGCAATCTGATTTGGGATCGGGAGGTTTTACACAAGAGGAACTGCAAGCCACCGAACTGAACATTGCTATTAACCAAGTGAACCTAGATAGGGCAATTTCATCAGAATCAATACGAAGAGCAGGCAAAGCACAAGCTAAGTTTGATTTAGCAAATAAGCAAGCAAATAAAGATACATTCTTTGGCATTAGCGCAATGCATCCTGACAACATACAACAAACAGCACAATATCCAGGATTAGATAGAAATGTTGCTTTTTTCTTAAACCGATATGGTTCAAGTTTTATTAAAAGTGGAAAAATGTATCCTACAGAGGTATGGGAACCTCAATCTAACTTTAACGGAGATATATGGTACACAGACTTAGTACTAGAGGGTAACAAGTATAAAGCATTAACAGATCCCGGCGCTAGTGCTTTTTTTGGAGTATCATTAAGACGTATGTTACAAACCGGCATCCGATTAGTTGAAGTTGAGATTACTACAGAAAATACATCACCTGCAATTAGCGATGAAGATCCAACAGCAAAAGGATGGAATAACAATGAAATTTATAATTCACTATTTAATGTAGGTAGTACAGATCCGCTAACAGGAAGACCTGCGCAGACAAGATATCCATTACACAGCTATCGTGAGCCAAGGTGTGCAATTACTAAAATAAAATATCAACTACTACCAATACTGTACAACCCTACTGGCGTAGACCAATCCAATACTAATACAAAGCACATAACTTATAGCATTCCTCAAACCTCTGTATTAAACGCTGCACACAGCATATTAAACACATATAACACGAGTACAGCTAAGTCGGGTAACTTTTTTTACAAACTTATAACGCCACAAGATACGGTAATAAACACCGATTTAGATCCTCTAAGCGATAAGGATAAAGAACAATTAGATGATATAATCAAAGATATTGAAAATGGACCAACCTCAAGCCCAGTAGGAACTAAAGTACCACCTGGATACTATACAGCAAGTAATCAAGCACTTCCTCCAACATTAATAGAATAATAGTTTAATGTATATTTATACTAAACACACGTGGCTACTTACGGAATAAACATTAATGGTAACAAAGCATTTGCAGCTAACCCAAAGCCTGAAACTGTAATACCTATGCAAGCTGGTGGGCCGCAGACATACAACAAACCACAGCAAATTACTATTCCTATAGGAAATATTAATCTAGGAAATTTACAAACAGGAGAAGTCAGTGAATCTGTAACAAGTATAATAGTAACATCACCAAAACTACCTCAACCGGTTGCAAGATTTGGATATTATTCAAACGAAGTTAACAGATATCCTAATGATGTAGTTCGATTTGATTTACTAAATGCTAATAATGCATATTTAGGCACAAACTATCGTGTAGCTTCCTTTTCTTTTAAAGAGTTAAACGAAGGGCCAACGGTTGTTGTAAATGTAGAACAAGATATACAACAACTAGGTTATCTAGCTGGAAGATATAATTACACATATCGTTTTCACCGTAATATATTAGGATCCGGAGACGGACACAAGTTACGAATACAAGAAATTAGCTACAATGGATTAGAGGTCCGAGTACGACCTGCAACTTCGCTAACCATTGCAAATGATAATTTTTTAGACTTTTTTCAAAATGGTATTTTTCAAATACCAAAAAGCCAACTATTAACAAATTTATTTTTATTTAAAGACGAAGTTGTATCAGCTCCTGTTTTCGATTTTATACAAGATAAATTTACAATAACAGAATCGCCTTATAGTATTATATTTAAGTTAGGATCACCATTATCCTCAAACGTAGTAGTTGGAGATGATTTGTGGTTAGCTCAACAAGTAAGTGACGACTACGTTCAAGTAGCAACACTCACACCACCCAACTTAACGCCACCAGTTAGACGTATTGCAGGAGCTAACTTTGACACAATAGCACGACGAGCTACTCAGATTTCTACAGAATACAAAGATAGAGAAGATTTACTAACAGCAAACGAATCTGTTAAGTCTAAACTTCAAGAAAAACTAGTAAGTAGTTCTTTTACTGAAGGAATTAGTATTAATCAAGACTTCCGTAATTTTTCAAACTTCATAAACTACTCTTCTGCTGAAGCCCGCTTACAAGGCTTTTATTACAAGCTAAGACAAATTGAAACTTTTGAGACACGAATTAGAGAACTCACTGTAGATCTTAATGGACTTCCTAATTCATCAGCTACCAGTAGTGTTGCATTTCTAAATAATCTAGTTTTAGCACAAAGCAGAAGAAGCGCTGTAATAGGAACTTTTGATTCATATGAAAAATACTTGTATTATGAATCAGCTAGTTACGTTAGTAATAGTTTTGGTGAATTTTATGAAACAACATGGCCTAAATCAAATAATACAAAACCGTATACTAATGTACCAACTACATCTTCACAAGGAATTGATTGGTTTGAAGGTATTATAGCATCGGCTAGTTTGTATGACGTATCAAATACAAAAACGCTAAGCAATAATACACCAACACATATAATAGAGGATGCAGGTAACGAAAACTATTTAACTCTATTAAAAGTAGCAGGTCATTATTTTGATAATATACTACCATATATTCAACAAATTAATAAACAATACGATCGCAATCAATCAATCTCAGAAGGATTAAGTAAGGATCTATTATATACAATTGGCGAAAATCTTGGTTTTGAGTTTGAAAACGGAAGTAGCTTAGACGACTTATGGAGCTATGCTTTAGGAGTCGATGTAACAGGAAGCGTTAATACAATTTATCAAACAACGACCGAAGACACAATGAAGGAGATCTGGAAACGGATCATTAACAACCTTCCATACTTACTAAAAACAAAAGGAACTGAAAGAGGTTTACGAGCATTAATAAATTACTTTGGTATTCCAGATACAATATTACGCATCCGTGAATATGGTGGTCACGAAGCTGACTTTGATACAAAAACTGATTTAACATTTAACCGCTTTTACTACGCATTGAAGGTAGGTTACAATGGTCAGATTAGTGGATCTACTGCTAGTGGATATGGTAGTGGATTATATGGTAGTGGATTATACGGATTACCTGCAGGAGCATTATACGGAGCAGGTGCCTATGGAGTAGGAGCGTACGGTTTTGGATATGCATACGGTAATGGCGTTTACGGAGCAACAACATACGGAGGAGCTCCTGCAGTTGCAGCCGTTCCTAATCCAAATCAATCAATTCAAATACCATGGCAAGCTTTGTCGCAAAGTGGATTATTTCCTGAAACGACTGAGTTACGGGTAAAAATGGTTGCAAATCAAACAAAAGATCAAACAATCTTTGAGGTGCCAAATCAATGGCGGGTTCGTGCGTTTGTAAGCGGTGGTTATAATTACATGGGACTGTTTATTAGTGGTAGTCAAGGATGGGCAACAGCCAGTGTTAGCTCCTCAATCTACGATAATAGATGGCATAGCATTGCTGTACGTCGGGAATTTAAAACAGACAGTCCAGCAGCAACTCAAACCTATACATTAATAGCTAAACAAACAAATTACTTAAAAGTTGTTACAACAGAAACAGCGTCATTAAGCATAAACGGGACAACTAGCTCTTCTTATAATAGTACATTTACAACTCCAGGATATTTGTGGATACCAGGTAGTGGATCTTTTACTATTGCGCAATCACATTCCATGGACGTATTGTCTGGAAGTGTGCAGGAGTTTAGATATTGGGCTTCGGCATTGACTGACGACATATTAAACAACCACACACTAACACCAACTAGCTTCCAAGGAAACACAGATGGTGTATTTACTGGTAGCACATCAAGTTTTGCAACACTAGCTTACCGACTAGCCCTTGGATCAGATAGCAAAAAGACAATAGATTTATACTACCCAACCACCAGCAGCTACATATCACAACACCCTGATCAGAGCACTTCAATGCCAGCAGCTGCATTTTATAATTTTACAAGCTCGACTTACGAATCTGTTATTGAAGAAAACTCATTAGAGTGGCCAGATCTGGGAGCAAATAGAAGCATAAGTAATAAGATACGCATAGATAGCACAGTGACAGTGAGCAATCAGCTGTATGTTGATGCTCGATCAGAAAAGCCTTTAACAGATAACTATCCGATTGATAGTCCTAGACTAGGTGTATATCTATCACCTAGCAATGAAATTAATGAAGATATTGCAGAGCAGTTTGGTGGACTTAGTATTGACGATTTTATAGGAGATCCAACTAATTTAGAGTTAGATAATTATCCAAACTTAATGCAATTGCAGCGAGAGTATTCAAAAAAATACACAGACTTAAATAGACCAAATCAATACTCAAGAATACTACAACACTACAATGCTGCTCTCTTCCAGTTGCTAAAACGCTTTGTTCCATATAGAGCAAACACACAAGTAGGTTTAGTTATTGAACCAACTATATTAGAACGAAGTAAGATAAACATAAAGCATCCAACAATATCTAACGATACCTACACCGGATCGATCATACTTCCAGAAATAATAACAGTAACCTCCGGTAAAGTAGAAGATCCAACAACCTATCCACTTACAGACTATGTACAAGAAGCGGTTATTCAAGGTCACTCAACTGATTATCTAACCTTACAAGGCTCAGGACAAGATATTATACCACTGAATGTAGACGGAATTGATATGGGATCTGCATTAGCAGCAGGAGAGCAGTTTGAAGAAGTTGATGGAACAATTGACTTAGGTGTAAATGGTGCTGGTTGGAATTCACGATATTTAGGATCTCGCTATGTGTATATGACATACGCTTCAAGTGGAAGTAACCCTAGAATACTCACCCAAGTGACAGCAAGTAGATATGATGAGTACGAAGCTGTTCAACCGAGTATATTATTAAATACATATAGTTCACAATTTGCACCAGGAAGAGAAATGTACGATCGAAATATATACTACGACCGTCTATTCACTGGCCAACGAGCATTCACTGCCTCTGTTGAGTTTTCATCATCACAAGCAGTAGATTTGCATCCATTAACTGATAGGTTTGGTTTAAGATTAGCAGGCACAACCAACAGCACTTTTCCAGTCACTACATTTAATACATCAGTTTATTGGGCGATAGATCCTGTAAATGGATTTTATTTTAAACCATACGATGTACACTCTGCAGAACGTACTGGGTCATTTGCACTAGACGCTTTTATGTATGAACCAGCAGACACACACACACATGACTACTTATATCGAGTAACAATCACTACGGAGTTTATTGGACCATCTGCTGGAAATCCAACTCTTATATTGTCTTTTGGCGGATTCGATTCACCACTAACACAAAGCATTGCATTAAGCCCACTTTCTGATGAAACATTTACTTTTGTAACAAAAGCTATAGGAACCGAGCTAGGGGTGGCTGTACAAAAAACCGGATGGACAAGCGTACAATCTATTAAAATTAAAAAGTTAAAAGTAGAACCACTAAACTACAGAGCTCAAGTACAAGATCATCATTTAATATCATCAAGAGGAATGATTAATGCAAGGTACGAGGGTTGTAAAATGACATCACTTGATTACAATGTAGATAGTCCAGATACTATCGACAATGGTCCAGTAGTAACAATAATAACAGTCGGAGGTACTGTGTTAACAACAACTCCACTAATGCAAGGTGGAACATTTAGAAGTCAATAGTTTTTCTAAAACAAGACATATTTATAGTAAGAACCAATACAAAAACCCGTGGGATATTTAGACAACACAACCGTTACCGTTGATGCAATTTTAACAAACAAAGGCCGGCAGCTACTAGCAGCTGGAGGACAGCTAAACGTAGTTAAATTTGCAGTAGCTGACGATGAAATCGATTACGATTTATACAACCCAGCACATACACTAGGAACTAACTACTATGGTGCTGTAATTGAAAACATGCCAGTACTCGAGGCTTTGCCCGACGAAACGCAAATGATGCGATACAAACTACTTACTTTACCAAAAGATGTTATCGGTATTCCAGTTATTAGTCTTGCACCGTCTTCTGTAAGTTTTACCTCATTAACTCAAGAAGTAACAATAACACCTAGTACATTAAACTTACAAAATGGAAACGGAATCTTCGGATACACAGCAATATTGAGTGACGACACAGTTGCAACTCTTATGATTGCACCTAATGGTAAAGTTAATCAAGGAGGGCCAACAAGTCCAGTCCAAAATTCGTTATTACAAGATCAAGGAATATCAGTAACTAACTTCTTGGATGATGAGCTAACAGGAATATCTACTACTGGAAAAACAGTAACTAAAATAGGTACTCAGTTTGTTTTAAAACCAAAACCACAAGCAAACACTACTCAAATTGTAAAAGCAGTATTAACAATAGTTGGTAATGAGACGGGAGGATTTAAAACAATTATTATTACAGTTGATCCTTCTAACTTTTTAACACTAGACATACAGACATCAATACAATAAGATAATAACAACACAAGCAACTAAAGCATAATGGCAGAAATATATAAAAATTTTACACAAGACGACATCGTGTCGGGAGATATTCAAGTAGTATCCCAACCGATCTGGTCAGAAAACATGAATCCGTATTCTCAGTCATTTGGAGGTGCAACTGGAATTGGATTTTTTACGCAATCAGCACAAGTCTCTCAATCAGGCGACTATTATGTAAACGTATTTCATAGAAATCCACAAACAGATGCCAACGCAGCAGTGCAGTTTGCAGTAGCGTATGGACACAGACTTGGTAGTGGATCTTATGGTGATCCAAACACAGTTGGACAAAATCAAAATGATACCCCAACCAGAGCAATCTATTCGCAATATAGAAATCAGCTTTTACCTCCAACTGATTTAGCGTTTACTTTTAATGCAAATGAACAACCTAATGATATCCTAGTGATCAACATAGCACGAGCACGTTTTCGTCAAAAGGTAGATCCAGGAAATTGGGAACTTAGAATTGCTAGTGGTACTTTATCGGCTGGAGTCACATCTTATTCTTCTTTTATTGATAATAGTGGAGAAGAGGTAACACCAACACTGAATGAAGCTGGTAGGATAATAGGAATATATAGTGGATCTGGTGCAGTAACAGCATCAAGTACGGTCTACGGTTTATTTTATCCGGATCAAGGTGTTTTAATCTTTAATGCAACTCGATTAAAGAATGAACTAGGGGTACCATTCAATTCACAATCTGCCGCTGTACTATCTGCCGCTTCGTTTCAACCAAAAAATTCAATTACGGGATCAAGGTTCATATCAGCCTCATCTTATTTTGCAGCCCGAAGTCAAGAGCAAGTAACCTCAACACACTACTTTGTCAGAATAACAAATAGACAGTTTAATTTCTCAAATAATCCTACCTTTGTAACTGGAAGTTCTGGAGTATTTAGACATGCTAGCATGCTTCGTAATCCTAGCGTGTATATTACTACAATTGGAATGTTCGATCCAAATAACAGACTAGTGGCGGTAGCTAAGCTTAGTAAGCCTTTATTGAAAAGTTTTAACCGTGAAGCACTTATTAAGGTTAAGCTTGATTACTAACAAGCCTAATTAAGATAAGTGAAGTACACATCTTAGAAAATACTAACTTTAAATTTGTTTTTCTAAGTCTATTTATACATAATGGCTGGAGTTTTTAAAAATCTTGATGCATCTGATATAAGACTAACACCATTTCAAACACATAAGAAATGGACTGATGTAACTTGCTATACAAACTACTACACAAGTGTAAACTCTAATCCAATTCAAGTAAGTGGTATACCAGCTGGAGGGTTTACACAAGACTCTGTTTACAGCGTAGATGTAAGTAGTAGTTCAATCTTAAAACTAAGACCGTCAGAAGATTATGAAATAGTTGGAAACTTAAGCGTTCTTGGGTTGTTAGGTGCTAAGTTTGGTGCATCAATGGCTCAAGATAGAATCATTGCTTATTCAGAAGATATACCCCATCCTTCGATTCCCTCAGTAGTATCCATGATAAAGGGAGATTTTACACTTCAGACATATACAAGTTCAATAGTAACTAAGCCTTATGATGTATCATATACTCAAACAAACAATCAAGGAGAAAGTCTTATATTTATTGCAGGAACGGGTGGTATAAGTGCAGACACGTTTGATGAAAATACTCAACAATTTTTAGGTTTTGAACAAACTATTAGTGGATTAGGAAATCCGTCACTTACCTCGTCTTTTTATGCTATAAACGCAGAGGGTAAAGCAACAGATAGCGATAGGATTATAGCAATATCAGTTACGGGTTCAAACGCATATGCGGTTTCCTTTTCTGGCAACTTTTCAGCAAACACACTTGTTGCAGCAGGATCTAGTTCTCTAGGTTCAAATCCAGGTGTATTACCAAAAACCTTACTTTATAATTTCAATCAAGATTTATATTTTTTATTAATGCAAGACGGTTATTTGTATGGCGTTAAGCCAAACGGATCATCATCGCTATTAGAATCAAATATAGCTGATATACTACAAGATAGAGCTAATAGAGAACCGTACCTTATCGGTTTTGGTACACCACCACTAAGGAGTACGCAAATACACATAGTATATCAATCTGGTCAAGTAGGTTTAAATTACATAGCAACACCAGCCTCTTTTGAAAAAATAGTAGATGCAAGACAATATGTTGCAAAAAAGCCAATAGTCAAAGCAACAATACAAATAAATAATCCATCAGGATCTATTGGTGTTTTTGCAGGAACAACTACAGACTCGCAAGATTCTATTTTTTTTACAATAAACCCGTACACCTACGAAATATCAAACCCTATACACATGGGATCCACAAAAGGAGATTTGCGTATAAGCGGAGAAAACATGCAAGCATTTGTTGGATTTAGTTCATCTTATAATAATCGCTTTGTTGAGTTTCGTTTAGAAGATTTAACATTTCAACAATATAAAGCAGACTACAATCCACAACCATCCCACCCAAGCTATGACCCATTGAATACGTTATTTGATGAAGGCAACCCAACATTTCAATATTTTGAACCTAAAACTGCAAATGATAAATTTCAAAGAGTAGTACATAAATCTCTTAACCATTTGTTTTATGAAAATTTTTATAATAACACAAAAGCTACGTTTGGAGGAGGGAACATAAATACACAAGATAGATTTTTAGAAGATCAAGCACAAGTATTTAGTCTAGCTCAGTCTAAATTTGGACAAAGCATACAACAGGGATCAATAATAATAGAAGGAACCTATACAATAAGTCAAAGCAATACAGCAGTTACTATTGTGGACGATCTATATGGCAATCTATACGTATCTGGTGGATTTGTTTCACCAGTAGATGGCACTACCTTAGTATCGGGTGCTATTACTAGTGGCATTGCCGGAGAATGGCCAACCCTAGATATATACAAATATAATGGAAAAGGACCAATCTCGTTTACCAGTAGTTACAATAAGGGTAATTGGCAGATGCAGTCAAACTATTCAAATATAGTATTTACAAATATTAAAGGCCTATCACCACCACTTGCTCAGCCTATTGATTTATTAGGAGTAGTTCCAACATTTAGTGCATCACTAAGCTCTAGCATAGTTATACAACCTAATGTAGTCCAAGAGTATAAACAAAATTACAATTTTGAAAATGGGGACTTTACAATAACAGCAATGATCCGACCTACAACTGTGCCAACTAACGCTACGGGATCGGTTATTATTGTAAAAGAGGGACCAGAAGAGGATACGGCTATAGACATAAATGGTAATCCATATACTTACTTTGCTGACAACAGAACACCATATCATATATATTTAACTCCATCAATGAATGTGGTCTTTGAGCGAAATAATATATTAGAACAACCAAAGGTGTCAGGTAGTATTGTTCTAAATCAACTGGTACATCTTACTGCTATAAAGACAGGATCTCAAATGCAATTGTACATCAATGGAGTTTTGCAAGGAACAACCTTAGATGCAAATTTAAGTAGGGGATGCTCAAATCGAGGAAATATTATAATAGGAAATTCATTTCGTAAAGATAGAGGTTTTGATGGTGTAATTGATAATATTAAAATATATAAAAGAGTATTAACATCAGCAGAAATTGCAATATCAAGACACACATTAGGACAGAATAACACTGTAGTTGGTACTGTTTTTTATAATCAAGGAATGATGGTACTGGGTTCGGTAGCATCTCGGTATATGGACATTACACGAATAACATTAAGAGGAACGCATACAATATATGAAAAAGAGGTTTCATGTACAATTGGAGCTGGAGATTTTAATAGGAGCAACAACCCGTCCTTGCAGTTTTATAATTCATACACAAATCAATTTGAATTTAGACCATTTACAACTGGCTCTAGCTTTAAACCATATGTAACTTCTATAGGACTGTACGATGATCAGAATAGACTATTAATTGTTGCAAAACTATCATCACCAATGAAACTACCAAATAATGTTGATACAACAATTATACTTAAGTACGATACCTAATTCAATATGGCAAAAAGAGTTTACGCAAAAAGACAAGCGGCATTAGTAGCTGGTTATCGAAGTGGTCTTGAGGTAGATATAGATAAAATACTCAAAGATAATGGTATCGATGGAGAGTATGAACAACATAAAATATCCTACACAAAGCCTGCCACACAACACAAATACACCCCAGACTTTAAATTACCTAATGGTATCTTTATAGAAACAAAAGGACGATTTGTGTTAGCAGATCAACAAAAACATATTTTAATAAAAGCTCAAAGTCCAGAATTAGACATTAGATTTGTCTTCCAAAATTCAAAAAACAAGATTAGAAAAGGTTCAAAAACAACTTATGCCGATTGGTGTATTAAACATGGATTTTTATACGCAGATAAGGATATTCCAGCCGATTGGTTGTTATAACAGTTTTATTTCCGTATAGTTATACAATGACTACAATTCAGATAGAATCTGTTATGCAGGTGCTTCACACGCATCTAGGAAAATCTACACCACATAAGGATGGAGAGAGAAGCTTTTCATGTCCATTTTGTAATCACTACAAGCAAAAGCTGCAAGTTAATATTGTAAGTCAAAAGTGGCACTGCTGGGTGTGTAATGCACGAGGACAATCTATCAGCATGTTGCTAAGAAAAAGCAATGCATCACCAGATGTTTATCCAAAAATAAAAGAAGTATACGGAGATAGAGGATCAGGACCATCTTCCGACTTCAAGACCTCCAGAACACTGTACAGCTTACCAGAATCATACAAACCACTTTACATAAAAAGCAATAATCCAGACTATCGTAATGCATTATACTATGCTATGAAGACGAGAAAGCTCAGTGCAATTGATATTCTGAAACACCAAGTAGGATACTGTGATTCAGGACCGTATGCTGGAATGCTTATCGTTCCAAGCTATGACGATCAAGGAATATTAAATTATTATGTTGGAAGAAGCTTCTATGATAGCTCTCTAAAACACAAAAATCCACCTATTTCAAAAGATGTAATTGGTTTTGATAGTCATATCAACTGGAGCGAGCCTATAACAATAGTTGAGGGTGCATTTGATGCAATTGCAACAAAGCGAAATACAATACCTCTCTTTGGTAAAAAAATATTACCTAAGCTGAGAACACAAATACTACACCACAAAGTGCCAAGAATCAATTTAGCTTTAGATGCTGACGCATACAAGGATAGTATAGTTGAAATAGAATACTTTCTAAATAATAACATTAGAGTACACTATGTTGAACTTGGATCAAAAGATCCAAATGAAATGGGATATCACAATATGATAGACGCAATAGGTGAAGCTCGAGAGATTACGTTTTTTGATTTGATTCAATATAAAATGACTCTATGATAAATAAGATTCGATGTAAATTAAAAACAGTTGATCATATACTGCATATTGCAGATATACACTTACGTAACTGGAAACGACACAAAGAGTTTAAAGAGGTGTTTGATAAGCTGTTTACAGCAGTAAATAGCTTACCTCCAAATAGTATTGTCACAGTAGGTGGTGACATTGTTCATGCTAAGACAGAAATGAGTCCGGAGCTTATTGAAATGGTAACTTATTTATTTAAGGGATTAGCTGATAGAGTACCTACTGTAGTAATTGCTGGTAATCACGATGCAAACTTAAACAACAAACATAGACTAGATGCATTGACTCCAATTGTTAAAGGAATGGAGCATAGTGATTTATTCTACTTACGTAACTCAGGCTTGTATGAGATTGGTGACATTGCAGTAAGTGTAATGTCTTTACTAGATGAGCCAGAAAAGTACGTTACGCACGATAAAATACCTAATCCAGAAAAGTATAAAAAGCTTGTTGCTTTGTATCATGGTACGATTGCAAACAGTCGAGTAGATAGTGGTTTATTATTATCACATGGATTAGACTGGAGCACCTTTGCAGGTTTTGATGTTGTCCCGTTAGGAGATATTCACAAGAGACAAGTGCTATCAAAACTAGATCCAGCAATATTCTATCCAGGATCTTTAGTACAACAAAACTTTGGTGAGGTGTTTGAAGCTCACGGTTATGCGTTAATAGATTTGACAAAAAATGAAATAGAGTATTCTTTTAGTGATATACAAAATGATTATGGATACTATACTTTAGACGTTATTGATGGAGAGGTACCAAAAAATTTACCTATCACTTCTAAAACAAATCTAAGGATAAGAATAACCAACACGGACCCAGCTCAGCTTAAAAGAGCACTTGCTACAATTAGGAAAGAGTATCGTATTAGAGACGTAATAGTACAAAGATTGGATAGAAATGCTGACGGAACTGCATCAAATCTACTAGGTGATACAATTAATCAAGGGGACGTAAGGAATGTACAGTACCAAAGTCAGTTGCTGACAGAGTACCTATCAGCACAAGGGATAGATGATGATATGATTACAAAGGTTATTGAGATAAACAAGAAACTAAATCAAGAAATCAACCTTCCAGAGATAGCACGTAATGTTGTATGGAAACCAAAACTATTTGAGTTTAGTAATATGTTTAGCTACGGTGAAGATAATGTAGTAGACTTTAGCACTAAGCAAGGAACTTGTGGCATATTCGCACCTAACCATGCAGGAAAGTCAGCTATATTAGATTCTTTATGCTTTTGCTTATTTGATCAATCGTTCAGAGCAAGCAAAGCTGATCAGGTACTTAATCGTAAAAAGGATGACTTCCATTGTAAGTTTAATTTTGAATTAGGAGGATTAGATTACTTTGTAGAGAAAAGAGCAACAAAGTATAGGAGTGGGCCACTAAAAGGCAAACTTCGTGTAGATATAGACTTTTGGTACATCACAGCAGAAGGAGATCGCGTATCACTTAATGGAGAGCAGAGGCGTGACACATCAGCCAATATCCAATCCTATGTTGGAACCTTCGAAGATTTCATACTAACAGCACTATCATTACAACAAAATAATTCAAACTTTATTGATAAGACACAAGGCGAGCGTAAGGACTTATTAGCTAACTTTTTGGATGTAACTATTTTTGATTCGCTTTGTGACTTAGCAAACAAGAATAATAGAAAAACGGTCATATTATTGGAGGAATATCAAAAGCAAGACTTTGAAACAAAACTAGGTGATGCTGAGAGATCAAAGGAGTCTTATGAGAAAAAACACGAAGTAGCTGTTACAGATCTTGAATCAGCACAGGAACGGATGCAAGATCTAAACGACAAATTATTAGAGCTTAATCGTGAATTACAACCGTGTCAGGGTGATGGATTAAACTTAGAAGATTTACAAGGAGACTTGATTGATTCACAAAATTCACTAGTTGAGTGGGAGGATAGGTGTAAGATAAAGCAGCAAACTTATAAGGAGTTTGAGCGCGATCATTCTGCAAAATGTCATGAGATAGAGCAGAAAAAGAAATCCTTTGATACAAGTATATATAACGACTATCAATCCGAAGTTGGGTCTAAGGTCATGCTAGACAAGGAGCTAGATGCATTAAAACTTAACACTAAGAATAAGCTTGAAAAACTCACAAAACTTAACAAACATGAGTATGATCCCAACTGCTCCTATTGTACCTCCAATGTATTTGTTCAAGATGCAATGCAGACTAAAAAAGAGTTAGAAGAGGATAAGCAGACAGTAGATAGGTTTTTGCAAAAGCGCAAAGAGTGCGTCGATTTTATCGAGCAAAACTCATTTATCCAACAGCAGGCTAATGAACTAAGTAGGCTGCTAAAGGAGAGAGCTGAGTTAGACCTACAACGTACTACAGCAAGTGTTGAGTTGGAGCGAGCAAGAGCATCTTATGGTAAGCTTAAAGTGCAGATTAAGGATATAAAAGCAGATATCAAAGTGTACGATGAGAACACTACAATACTTGTGAATAACAAACGTATCAACGATGAGATTAGTCAAATTAATAAAGAAAAGAATGTACAATCAATAGCTGTGTCTAAGCTAAATAACACAGTAAAAGACTATCATGCTAGGATACAAGTTGCAGATCAAACTATAAACGAATGCTTGAAAACAATTAGCCACATGCAGCAATTAGTCGAAGAGCAGGTTGCTTACGAATTATACTCAAAAGCAATGTATAAGGATGGTATTCCGTACACATTGATTAGTAAGGCAGTGCCATACATTCAGCAACACACTAACAATATTCTAAATCAGATTATTGACTTTACAGTTGAATTGGAAGCTGATGGTAAAAACATAAACGCGTTTATATGTTATGACAATGACAAATGGCCGCTAGAATTGTGTTCTGGAATGGAAAAGTTTATGGCTTCTATAGCAATACGAATTGCGTTGATTAAGATTACAAATCTACCAAAACCTGATTTCATTGCAATTGATGAAGGATTAGGAGTGTTGGACAGTACTAATCTAAACTCGATGTATACGTTATTTACTAGTATGAAGGATCTGTTCCGTTTTAGTTTAATAATCTCGCACATTGATGTAGTGAGAGACATGGTAGATAGTATAATGTCTATTGATCGAAAAGATGACTTTAGCTATATAAACTGCTAGCAGTCCTATTTATAACATATGGCCTTCTTATCTTTTTATAAAAAACCACAACCAAGAGGATACAATACACAAACGTATTATATTGAAGATACTAGTGACACCTCTCCAGACTATTTTAGTATTACTGAATTTCCACAATCCGTAGGTGGTGGTAGGTATATTGTAAAGTTTAAAGGTAACGGATCGAATCTTAGAATAGGCAAATCAATTGATGTCGAATTACTAGATGCCAACGGAGATAATATGTATGTGGAGCTATTAGACTATGTAGATAGGTTTAATAACTATTACGCTATGTTTGAAGTGTACGATACAACACCACAAGGAGTTGCAACAATGTACTTTGTCGGAGAGGCTGTAGTAAATCAAAGCGGTCGGGCAGTACCACAACAACAACAAGATAGATATAATTTAAGATGGCAAAAAACACTCAACGTTTTACCGTTTGAAAGAAACACAGCTGACTTAATATTTAATCAAGCACCAAATATAGATATTGTACAAGTACTAGTTCCTGAACGCGCACTAATTAGCCAAATATCCTCTTCAACTATAGGAACGACATATTCAGTGTATACTTCAAGTATTAATGATTTTAGTATTATTTCTTCTAACTTTCAAGGATTTGATAGAAGCTTTGCATCAAGTAAAGACATACTAGATACCCGAATACAATCAATACTCTTGAACCCGGAACAGAAATCTATAACACAAAACAGTGTCGATTCATCAACTAGAACAAAAGATGTAGATATTGAGAATGGATACTTTCGTAATTATACGAATAGATTTGGAACAGTACTCAAATCAGCTTCTGGATCTTTTAAAAAGGATTTTCTAGGAGGAAGTTTTAGCTTTTATGATGCACAAAGCGTTCCAACCAACATCAGTCCAACAATACCAACAAACTACACTATATCAGGAAGCCTTGGTGGACAACTACAAACATACACGGCTAATATTGTAGAAGTGCTTAGTAATAATGAAATTAGGTTATCAAAACCATTAGAAGTTCGAACACTAGATTCTGTTAGTAAGCAAAGAGGGTATACAACAACTTTTCAGATACATCAAGCATCTAACTTTACAGGCAGTATAGCTTATCTACCTAACAATCCAAGCTATGTAACAAGCTCAATAGTTAGCCAATCTTTCTTAGAGGTGTCGTTTTATGATATTAAACCAATCAGTGGTGAGCTATATCGACTAAAAGCATATTACAAAAGAGGTATTGCAACTGGGGAGTATAAGCTAATATACGATCACGTGGTGAATTCTTTAGAATATCTCACAGATGCTGAGTATCCAAACCAGACAACATATGCTAAGAGAGAAGTTGACGCCCGATTAATTGGACATTTTACTGAACAACTAATAGCCAACACATACTGGGATCAACGCGTTGAAACTCCAAACCAAATATATTTAGCAACTATGCCTAGCATAGAAAGCAGCTCCTTATCAGACAGTCTTCCGCTGCATGCTGATTACACACACTCAGCTCTACTCACTACTAAAGTTAACCAAAACTATACTGCTGATCAAATATACACATTAGGATTTAATTTAACATTAGATCCAAACACAGAGCTAGAGATATACATGGGCAGTGATCCTCTTAACTTAAACACAAACCAACCAAACCCATATCCACGTGCTTTTTTAAAAGATCCAAATCAAGAACTTACAAGATACTCAAGTGCTTATAATAGATTTGGTAAATACATAGGTAAAGTCCTAAACAATAACTCAACAAGCAAAAGATACGGAAGAGTTGAGTTTGATTTTGAAACCGATGGGGATGGATTCGGAAGACCAATATTTAGATCAAGAACTATTAGACAAGCAAATATAACTGGTAGTGCGTATCTTAGTGAAATTGGAATTTCTCCAATAGCAATAACTGGATTCAATCCAAACCTAATACAATTTGCAATTCCATTTGCTGAAGAAATAACAAACATACTAGCGCTATCGCAGTCGCTCGATTTTAAAATAGAGTATTTTGATTATACAGGAAAACAATCAGAATTTACTACATTCCTAAACGATCTAACAGTAAATTTTAAAACAGAAATACCATCCAATGGTTGTCAAGACGAAATAACACTACAACTAGTGTCGGTAGCCACACCTCAAGAATCTTACTAATATGCCAACGACAAATATATTTACACACGCTTTTGATTTTTATTATAAATGGTGCGAAACATCTTCAGCCGCTAATTTAAACGTAACATGGTCACAGCATTACGTATTTTCGGTTACTGGACAAAATATAGATATGTCAGGCTCTTGGTATAATTTTGGAATGCCCAATCCAATAATGACAAGACACACAGCTTCATTCACAGCCACAGATGGTGCTTTAGCGTGGGGAAGTGCTGCAACTGACTTTTTGTGGAATGTACGATCACCATCAATGTCAAGATCGCAGTCTATAGACGGAGCCCTTAGAGCTAATAGTTTCTATCGATTTGCATATACAAATCAAGGTTTTTTACATAAAGAGTTTGGTTACGGAACCGTAAACTATCCAGTCACAAGTAGCTGGATTGCATATGAGCCTAAGATGATACAGTATGCGTCCGGATCTGGGCTAAATGTAGGATACAATTTAAGAGGACAAACATCATCCTTCTACTTTCCTGCCAAGCTACAAACAACAGCCCAAGCATACGGATTGCCAACAGCATTTATACCACCAACTACAACTTATCCAATAGTTGGCTTGAATCCGTCAATGATCACATACGGAGCTAACTCTACTGGATCTAACGATGGTAGGTTTTTTGATCTAGCAGGAGGTTGTGGAATCACACGAGCTAGTGTAAGTGCGTCATTAGTTGAATTTAATGTTAGTGCTAGTTTTACCTCATCAATAGCTCGAAACTTTTGTACAACACAATTAAAAAATCGTAGACTATTCTTTCCAACTGTTAGAACTGGATCAGTAGCATCACCAACTAACGCACCTGGTATATGGGTACAAACTTATTATGGCAGACCCTCAAATCAGTTTTTCACAGAAAATGGAGGAATCTACAATGTGAAGTTCACGTTAAAGAGAGACCTAAACGAGGATTACTTCCCCGATCCCGGTTCAAACTCACAATTACTAGTTTATATTCACAACATTAATACAATAATACCAACACCAGTAGGGCGAGTACCTGGAGCCAGTGGGTGGTATCCACCTGATGCTAATATAGTACGAATTATAAACACTCCTACAATTTCTTTTGTTAATCCTTCCACAGGGTTTCTAATAGAAAACTACGATATTAACGTAATACAATATGGAACACCAGCCCAGTTAGTGTTTGAAGCAAGTGGCAGTTTAGCTGACGATACTTATTTTGGATGTATAATTGACGATGTAGAGTTTTGTAAGATAGGTGTATCAATAGATCCACTCTTAATTAAACCAACAACACCATCACAATACATTGCCGCAGAAGAAAATCTAGCAACATCTTAACTATGATAAATAATAGCAAAATAAGAAACTGTACAGTATCGTATCCACCAGTTCAAGGATTAATGGCTACAGAAAGTCTTGGCAAGATAAGATTAAAAAATCTATATCAAGCATGGAATGGAGAAAATATTACACAAATCCTTGATCGTTGTGAATCTAATCCATTCACAATACGTACTGGTACACCAGTGGTTGATCAACAATTGCGTAATGATCAAATATATTTAGTAACCCACTACATGGCGTTCAACCCATTATCCAAAACAATTGAAATAAGAGATTTACTTTCACGTAGAGTTGTCGAGAAGTTGTATGTAGGACAAACGACACAAGAAGGTGAGTATAGCAATTATCGTGTATTTGTTGATGGCAACATTGTAGCAGATGACATTTACTTAAAAAAGTATGACAATATAAAACAAGTACCAATAGGTAAAATAATAAATGATTTAATTTCAAAAGTAGAAAAGCAATCAATAGAATTACAACAACTCAAGTTTATGATAAGTGAACAGCATATTTATACAAAAACCACATAATTAAATGAATAGTTTAACTAAGTATCTAATTGAAGGTATCCTCAACGAAGTACACAACGGTGTTAAGGTTATGCTTCCTGGGGGATTCAAACCACCACATGAAGGACACTTTATGCTAGCAAAAGGGTATGCTGATATGCCTAACGTAGAAAAGGTAGTAATATTAATTACGCCAAAAGAACGAGACGGGATTACTGTACAAGATGCAAAACAAATCTGGAAAATACTACTAACAGGAATTACTAATATTGAAGTTCAAGAAACACAATATCCAAGTCCGTTAATGGCATCTTACAAGTATATTGAAAATGATGCAAAACAAGGAGAAACAATTGCACTAGGAGCTAGCAGTAAAGGTGATGACTACAATCGAGTTCGAGATTTTGTAACTCAACATCAAAAAGATGGTAAGTATTATAAAAACGGAGTATCAGTTGTTGAACTGCCTTTTGAAAGTTCTAAACCTTTATTATATAAAGGACGTACGGACGGTAAGGATAATCAGCCAATTAGTGCTTCACAGCTTCGAGCGGACATAGCAGCAAACGACTTTGTAAACTTTAAAACAAACTATCCTAGCATTAAGTCAGATACACAAATACAAGCAATTTACAGTATTTTAACAAAAAAAAGTACACTAACAGAAAAGACTATTATTGAAAATCAAATTACCGATTTTGTACAAAAACTTAGAGGTCGATTTAAGTTATTCTTACAATCTATTGCAAAAGAAGGGCGACAAACTAGGGAAGCTTTTTATTTAGTAGGACAAGCAGCCCTTGGTAAAAAGAAACTTACACCCAAAGAAAAAGAAAAAGTAGGTAACCAACTGAAAGAAGCGCTAAAGTCTGCAGGACTTATTGCAGCAACAGTGCTTCCAGGAGGTATGATATACTTTATAGTTATAAGATTACTTCGACTAGAGAATTACGTTGTTCCAAATTCATTTGCAGGAAAAAACACAGCATCAATAGCAATGGTAGCAGAGCATAAACTGTTAGCAGAAGGAGGAGCAGCTGGTCATATGGCGCACCCATACGAAGACTCGGATTTAACTTTTGAGGATATTGAAAATATGATCGAAGCAGCTTTGACGGGTAAAGTAGACTACGCTCAGGAAAAGTTAGATGGACAAAACCTTATGGTAACTTATAAAGACGGAAAGGTGCTATCTGCTAGAAACAAAGGACAGCTAAAAAATGCCGCAGAGAAAGCAATGTCAAAATCTGATATGGAGACATCGATGGCTCATCTACCAGACAATGTTAAAAACTCATTCCTAGATGCAATGGGTGATATGGAAGCAGCAATAAACAAACTAACGCCAGCAGAAAAGGAAGAGTATTTTGGTAATGGTACAAAGTTTATTAATATGGAGGTATTGCATCCTGCAAGTCAGAATGTAGCAGCCTATGGTGTAACTGAGTTAAGAATGCATAACATTCAAGAGTATGATAATGAGGGTAATGTTATTAACTCAGATGCCAACGCTCCAGCAAAGATACAACAAGCATTGCAACGAGTAAAGGCTACAAAACAAAGTACATACGATATTAAGTCAACAGATATGGTAAGTCTAAAAAAGACTGCTGACTATGAAAAACAAAAAGCACAGCTTACTGCTGATCTGAGTGCTGTCCAAAAAAAATACAATCTAACTAAAGCGAGTAAGTTAGGATTATACTTCCAAAACGCTTGGATAGATTATATTAAAAAAGCAGCTAGAGATTATCAGTACGAAGTTCCAGCCGACGTTTTACAGAATATAGTTAATCGTTGGTCGTTCGGATTTAAGACACCAGACTTACGACAACTCAAACAATCTATAGCTAATCCTGAGTTTTTACAATGGTTTGTCGATACAGATAAAGGTCCGGCAGTGCGAGACGAAAAGAAAAGAATAGTTGAACCAGTAGAGGATATTTTCTTAAAGTTAGGAGTATTTGTATTAAAAAGCTTGGAGGGATTAGTTGCAATTAATCCTAATGATTCTATTGCTCAAATGAAAGGAGACCTAGCAAGCGCCATTGAAGCAATTCAGCAAAAAGCAAACAATAGTGAAATGGGAGACGATGATGCTCCAATGAAATTCTTAAAACACCAACTAAAACGCTTAGATAAGATTGGAGGCTTCGATGCAATTGTTCCTACAGAGGGAGTTGTATTCAAGTATAACGGAAAACTATATAAATTAACTGGTGCATTTGCACCACTCAACCAAATTATTGGCTATATTAAATTCGGAAGATAAAACACACAACATGAGACTAAAAGGATTAACACCACTAAACGAAAAGAAAGAAGCAATAGCAACTTCCAGCTCAACAAATATAACACTACACTACGATCCGCAGTTTAGTGAAATAGGAGAAGAAGGAAAGCCAGAGTTTCATTTCACAATCAGTATGTCTTCTACTGGCGAGAAGGAATTCTACCGTATTGTTGGTAGTAAGGAAGAGCAAGCAAAACTATCCGAAGCAGTTAAGTTAGAACTACGTAGAGCTTTGAGACGTTTTGACGGACGCGTAGCTGACGTATTAAAAAAATATAATATACAACCCCGATGAAAAAATTTGAAGTTACAAGAAATAAACCCACAGAACGTAAAGAAGGTGATGTGTGGATGGAAGGGGATAAAACCTGGACTATTAAGAATGGTATTAAGCGTACCTATACAAAGATGGATGATGCGCGAAAGAAGGTGTTTATGCCACTATCGTGTCCTGACTGCGGAAATGCAATGAAGTCCCACTGGGACAAAAAGTTTTGGATTATAAATCAAACATGCTTTGATTGTCACATATGGCAGGAGCATGAAATTAGAACAATGGGGAAATGGAACGAGTATGAAAAAGCCAAAGTTAGTGCAAATGCTAAAGCGTTTTTAAAAGACGTAAAAGATGGATTAAAAGATTACTCTGAGCAATCAATGGAAAACCAACACGTTACCGAAAACGGTGGAATTGAAAAATGGCAAGGACCAGATCAAAAAATAATCGAACAATATATTGATAAAGAAATAAAGCAATTAGAATTAATCGTAAACAACTACACAGCTAAAGACTGTAAAAAAGATAGTTAAAACATCAAAATTCGTAGAAGTGTGTTTTTATTATTTTTTGCAATACTTATAAGAAAGATATGACTACCTACAAACAAAATATATTTAAAGCCATTCAAAACCATCTTAAAGAGGATCAACAAGTTTTTAAGACTGATAAACCTATTGGCTTAGGTACTTTTGTAAAAAACAAAAATGCATCAAACGCAATAATTGGTGCGGGCCTAGAAGACAAAGATGCAAAGGATGACATTGTTGGAGGAAAACCATTTCCAACGCCGGTAAAAAACTTGAGACCAGCTCAAACAGAGCTTGTACCAGTAAATGCGTTTGGAATGTCCATTGGCATGCTTTTGTCAGGTAAATGGGAAGGCTTAGATTTAAAATCAATTGTATCGGCTGATTCAAATCCATATATTATGGATGGTCATCACAGATGGGCAGCAGTATACCTTATCGATCCGAATGCTTCAATATTGACAACAGCTATTGATTTACCAGGTAACCTACTAGTAAGCGTACTAAATGCTATAACGGTAGGAAAATTAGGAGTAGTAAACGGTAATAAAGGTACTGGTAATATAAAAGAATTTACTAGCGAAAAGTTATTAACTATAATTGATGATGCTTTAAAAAATGGAACCAAAGGTGATTTTCCAAAAACAGCTGCACAAATAAAACAAGCGTTAGAGAAAATGCCAGGAGCTAATGGAGATTCAGAAAAAGGAAAGCAAATTATGGCAAAAAATGCGGACCAATTGCCAAAGGCTACTATGCCAGGAGCTCCACCCCGCGTTCAGATGCCTGTAATTGATCCAGAAAAAGTAAAAATTATACAAGCATTATTAGCAAAAGGCACTATGGACATTAGATCACCATTCAGCTCTAAAGTTGATCCGTTGCTACCGTTAAGCGAATCTCAAATAATACACAGACAACTAACACTAGCAAAGGAATGGTTACGCACTGGAAAGCGTATTGATGAGCTTAAACTTACATCAGCAGGAATTCCAGAATTGTTACAATTGGTCTATGATCGTCAGGATGTTCTACCAAAACTAGGATACAAAGACTTCAAAGATTTTTTAGAATGGATTAGTAATTGGGAGCAAGAAGATCACGCAGAAGCTGTAAAAGCGTTACGACTTTTGAATGTACCTGGAGCACAACAATTAATACACGAAACACAACAATACATGAAAACAAAACACAGACAAAGATTAGAGGAAGAGCTAGTTCGTAGGCTTGTAAGAAAAACAATTAAGGAAGTAGCTGGTAATGAAAATAAAAAACCAGTAAATGAGGTACTATTTTCTTTAGGTATATTACTTGTTGCTCTACCGTTTTTAATAGGATTTACATCGGTTTTTGGAGTTGCAATAAATTTTCTAAAAAATAAACAAAAAATTACAGACAAGGAAGAAGCAGAGCTTAGATCTATGTTTACTAGTAATAAGAAGCAGGCAATCAAGCAGGTTCTTGATAAATTTGGAGGAGCAAAAAATGCAGCAACTGAGTTAGGTAAAGATTTAGATTTTAAAAAAGCAGTCGAACAAATGCCTACTATAGCAGAAGGAGAGGATAAACAACAAGAAGTCCCAGAACCAGAAGAGGTGCAAGACGAACCAGGATTAGATCCAGAATTATCCGAATTAACTGATATCTATATTAGAAAGCTAAAGAATGCGCGAGCGCCTGTAGAGTCTAGTGATACGATTGAGATTGTAGGTCAAATACTTGATAGTTTTGGATATGGTAATCAAGATAAAGTAGCAATATTACAAGGAATTAAACAATTAGTAGTAAGATGAGTGCACTTAAGCAGCTAATAGAAAATAGCATTAAAGCGGTCCTTAGTAAGGAGCCGCTACTTGAATCGAGAGGAAAACAAATAGCAAGACGGCTAAGGGAGGATACAGCATATCAAGAATTTTTTCAAAAAGCTTTAGAAAAGTATGGAGTAAAGTCTCCTGCAGACTTTAGCACAGACGAAGAGAAAAAAGAGTTTTTCAACTACGTAGACAAAAACTACTCAGCTAAAAACGAAATACGAATACCGGGAGGCGTTAGTGGACAATATACAATTGCTGTACAGCAAATGAAATCAGTAATGCAAACCTTTTTTCAAAAACTAGTACTCGCTCCTAGAGATGTACAGAGAGACTTTACTCAACTATATCGATCAGTTACAAAGCAGAGTATGCTGCAACTAAATAAGTTTGAGATTGAAAAAATAATGGATGTACTTAAGCCAGTATTAGAGAAATCAGGATTCAAATTGAAAATTAATAATAGAGAGCTTGCAATGGCGTTTACAACGGCTCTTAGTCAGACTAAAAACATAGACACTAAAGTGCCAGCATCAGTATTAGCAGAAGTTTACTTTGCAACTGATAGCAGCGATGAGCCAAGTCTGAGAGCTGCTAAAAAAGCATTGGCTAATTTTTTTAGTAATATAATGCAAAATACAAATAGCCCAATCATACGAGGAAAGTTAGATACAAAGCAATTGGACATCTTATATGATCTTATTGATGACTATGCAATGGAGTACGCCCGAAATTATGCAGATAACATAGACATGGAACGAAATACATTCTAAGATGAAATTTGAAGTTACAAAAACAAATTTAATATTAATTGCGTTGGTTATTATACTAACTGCTTGGATATTAATTGCACGCAATTTTTCACAAAGCACAGTAGCTGATCCTACTTATGTGAATAAGATTGATAGTCTGAATAATGTTATATTCGATTATAAAAACAAACAGCTAACTTTAGATAAAAAAATTCTAGATTTTGAGCTAAGTGTGAAACAACTGGACTATAAAATAGATTCAGCAGAAAATAAAATAATCGAAATTAGAAACTATTATGACAAAAAAATTAAAAATGCTAGTCGTTACTCTGTTAATGAGCTTGACGACTTTTTCTCAAACCGGTACAAGTGACAAATTGCAAGTTTGCTTGCCAATTGCTAAAGCCAGACTAATTGCCCAAGATCTTGTTCGTTTAGATTCTCTAATTCAAGAGCATAGTAAAACTACATTTGTATTGAATCAAACTAACAGTAAGCTAATCCTTAAAGATAGTATTATAAACAGTCTTGAAAAAAAAGTCACTATTCAAGTGCAAGAAACTAATACTCAAGAGTTAAAGTATAAAGTAGCTTCTGACAGAGTGGTGCAGTTAGAGAAAGAAATAAACACACTGCAAAGAAAAAACAGAAGACTGCAAGGATGGGTAAAAGGTTTTGGTGGTGGATTACTAGCAACCATAGCTACTGTAGTATCATTAGTGCTTATTAAGTAAACATGAACGAGCCTACTCTAAAAGATATAATTAAAGCTGAATATATTAAGTGTGCTAAAGATCCAGTATACTTCATGAAAAAGTACTGCTTAATACAACATCCGACAAAAGGCAAAATTCCATTTAAGCTATTCCCGTATCAAGAGGAACTAACAAATAATATACAAGACAACGATAGAGTAGTAATACTCAAATCACGTCAATTAGGAATATCAACACTGACAGCTGGCTACTCTTTATGGACTATGCTATTTCAGACAGATAAAAATATACTAGTAGTAGCTATTGATCAGAACACTTCTAAAAACCTTGTAACAAAGGTAAATGTAATGTTTGAAAATCTACCTAGTTGGTTGAAAATGAGGACAACAGAAAAAAATAAACTGTCATTAAGATTTGCAAACGGATCTCAAATTAAAGCAGTAGCAAGCTCAGGAACATCTGGTCGCTCTGAAGCTTTGTCTTTAGTTATTATAGATGAAGCAGCATTCGTTGATAATGCAGAAGATCTATGGGCATCGCTACAGCAAACGCTATCTACTGGAGGTAGAGGAGTTATATTAAGTACACCTAATGGTACTGGTAACTTTTTTCATAAAATATGGACAGCATCAGAAGAAGGGCGTAATACTTTTTTTACTAAACGATTACCTTGGCAAGTACATCCAGAGAGAGATCAAGAATGGAGGGATAGACAAGATGAAGAATTAGGAGCAAGATTAGCAGCACAAGAATGTGACTGTGATTTTTCCACTTCAGGTAATACCGTAATACACCCAGATATGTTAGCCTACTACAGACAGACATATATGCAAGATCCAATTGAAAAACGAGGATTTGATAGCAATCTATGGGTGTGGGAGATTCCAAATTACACTAAGAGCTATGTTGTAGTAGCTGATGTTGCTAGAGGAGACGCAACTGACTTTTCAGGATTTCATGTTATTGATCTAGAAGATGCTAGGCAGGTAGCAGAATATAAGGGACAAGTATCGACTAAAGATTACGGAAATATGTTAGTATCAATTGCAACAGAGTATAACGATGCTTTGCTTGTAATTGAAAACGCAAACATTGGATGGGCAACAATCCAGCAAGTTATTGAAAGAGGATACAAAAACCTATACTACACACCAAAAGATATGGGGCTTGACCCAGAACGATATTTAGCACGTGCAACAGACCTACAAAATACAAGAGATCAAGTTGCTGGGTTTACAATGTCACACAAAGTCCGTCCGCTATTAATAAGCAAGACAGAGTTGTATATGAGAGAAAAAAGCTGTATAATAAGGAGTAGAAGATTGTTAGATGAGCTTGCAGTTTTCATATGGAGAAACGCAAGAGCAGAAGCTCAAACAGGATATAATGATGATTTGGTAATGAGTTGGTGTATGGGCTTATGGGTAAGAGACACAGCATTAAGACTTCGTCAGCAAGGTATTGAGTTAACTAAAACAACTCTAAATCACATGAGATCTACTGGGGTGTACAAACCATCATATAACAAAGAGGATGCTTGGCGAATGGACATAAATGGTCAATCGGAAGACATTTCATGGTTAATTTAACCTATTTATTAAAAACATAAAGAATACATGGCTGAAACTCCAAATCCTAGTTTATTTAGAAGATTACAACGCTTATTTAGTACAGATGTTATTATACGTAACGTTGGTGGTAATCAATTAAAAGTAATTGATACAGATAAGCTGCAGTCAGTTGGAAACTTACAAAACAATAGTCGAGTTGATCGATTTAGTCGTTTATATGGAACTGGTACAACAACAGCTTATAACAATGGACAATTACTCCAAGCAACTAGAATGGAGGTTTTTCGAGACTATGAAGCAATGGACTCCGACAGTATTATTTCATCAGCATTGGACATTTATGCAGATGAGTGTACTGCTAAAGATGAGTTTGACGATACATTAACGATTGTTACTAGTAATGAAAGAATACATAAAGTACTACACAACTTATTTTATGATATAATAAATGTAGAGTTTAATTTATGGCCATGGATTAGAAGCACTTTGAAATATGGTGATTTTTTCCTACACTTACACATTAGTGAAAAATATGGTGTTACAAATGTAGATCCAATTTCTGTTTATGAGATGATAAGGACAGAAGGATTAGACCCTGAAAATCCAAACAAGGTAACATTTAGAAGAGACTTATCGTTAGGAGGAAGCACCTCATCAATATTATATCGCAGAGAGACTGATAGTGAGGAGTACGAGAACTTTGAAATTGCTCACTTTAGACTTTTAACAGATACAAACTTTTTACCTTACGGACGATCGTTAATTGAACCAGCCCGTAAGGTATGGAAGCAGCTCACGTTAATGGAGGATGCAATGTTAATTCATCGAATTATGCGTGCACCAGATAAGCGTATTTTTAAAATAGACATTGGTAACATACCACCTGCAGAGGTTGATTCGTTTATGGAAGCGACTATCAATAAAATGAAAAAGATTCCATTTATGGATGAATCAACCGGCCAATATAATTTAAAATACAACATGCAAAATATACTAGAAGATTTTTATCTTCCAGTTAGAGGGGCAGAGAGTGGCACAACTATTGAAACAACACCGGGACTTCAGCACGACGCAATACCAGATATTGAATATTTAAGAAATAGAATGCTAGGATCATTGAAAATCCCAAAAGCATATTTAGGATACGAAGAGGATACTACTGGAAAATCAACACTATCATCGCAAGATTTCCGCTTTGCTAAGACAGTTGAACGTATCCAAAAAATAATTGTTTCTGAGCTTACAAAAATTGCAATCATTCATTTATATGCTCAGGGATTTCAAGATGAAGAAATTGTTGATTTCTCACTAAAATTAACACCACCAAATACAATATACGAAAGAGAAAAGATTGAACTTTGGACATCAAAAGCAGGTTTAGCTCAAACGCTAGTAGAGCAGCGCTTATTTAGCAAATATTGGTGCTATGAAAATATCTTTAACATTCCAGAAGATGATTGGTTAAGAGAGCAAGAGAGTATTGCTAAAGGAGAAAAAGAGTTCTTCCGTTTAGAACAAATTAAAACCGAAGGCAACGATCCATCAAAGAGTGGGCAGTCTTTTGGAACACCACATGACATTGCAGCCTTATACAAAGGTGATGGTGGAGTACCAAGTGGTTACGATGAAAAAGAGGTTCCAGTAGGAGGTTGGAAAGGAGCAGGTCGTCCTGAGGAACTTGGAACATATATGACACACGAACATCCAATGGGATATGATCCTTTCGGCAGAAAAGCATTCAAAGCAGCTAGAAATATATCCGAATTATCAAAAAGTAATGGGAATGGTGGATTAATTAAACACAAAGCAACTCTAGAGAGCTATGACAAACATCAAGCAGTAAACCAAACGTACAAGTCTGAGACGGAAGGGTCATCCCTTCTCAATGAAGAAAATATATTAGAAGAGTAATCTAATATAATAGAGACATACTTATTACTAGGGAAAACTATACATGAAAAAATCAATACATTCTAAGTTAAAAAACACTGGAATTCTGTTTGAATTACTAACAAGACAAATTGCAGCTGACACAATGGTTGGAGTAACCAACTCCCCAGCATTAAAAATTGTCAGAGAATTTTTTGGACCTCAAAAGACTCTAGCAAAGGAGTTGATGCTGTATCACACATTAATTAATGAAGTATTTAAGCAGTCAAGTAAAGCTGATGCTTTACTAAATACAACTATAAAGATTCGTAAACAATTGAATCAGAAAGTACTTCAGGATAGTAAGTATGCGTTAATCAGAGAAATTAAAATCAACTATGATATTTCAGATTTCTTTAAAGCAACTGTTAATGAGTACAAACTACATGCAGCAATTTACAGGGTTTTTGAAAACACAAGTGTAACTCAGGTTGCGGAGCTTATAAGAAGTCGTGCAACAATAACTGAGCATATCATGCGAAAGCGGCCATTAGTAGCTGAGCAGGAAGTTGCCCAATCATACCTAAACGAGTCGGAAGATATTCGGTTACTAGCGTATCGATTGATGCTTGAAAAGTTCAACGATAAGTACTCAGTACTATCATCACATCAGCAAAACATACTCAAAGAGTATATTAATAACATATCAAACACAACTCAGCTTAGTAGTTTTATTATAAAGGAGAGCAAGTTGCTAAAACAACAACTACTTAAAAAAGCTAGTAAAGTCAAAGATAAAATTACAATAATTAAGTTAACAGAAGTTGCAAATTTATTAGATCGTAACGAGTCTATTAAAAGAGCAAAGGAACACCATGTACATGCGTTACTACTATATCACGAGCTATTAAAAGAAATATGAGAAAACAAGAGGTAAATGAGCTTCGTAGATTCGTAAAAGAGCAACTAAAGAAAATGAGGGAAGGCAGTAGTACTGCCAATGTTGCTAGTTATAGCACACCTAATGCTTTTGTTGGCGATGAGGATGCGGATGAGCCTACATCTTTTAATGTAGAAGATGATCAATATGCATACTCTATAAAAGCACCAAAAGAGAAGGTTAATATTATTAAGCTGCAAGAAGTATCATATAATGGGTTTAAGCGAGATCAAACTAAAACAAGCGTTCAAAAAATCAATACAAATATACTAGAAGTAGCTAAACGATTAGGTGAACTATCCCGCATGCTTGACCATAGTATTAAGCTTAAGACAGAGCAAAAATATGCAAATAGCATACATTGGAAAAAAACTAACGAAGCCTTAGCAAAAATACATAACCGTATACAGACGTTGTCTGAAAAAGCAAATGGTTTGTATAATCTAAATGAAGCAACAGCACAGTCTATTAAAGATAAACTAGTTGATTATTTTAATAAAGCTGGGATTAGAATCCGACCACAGGATATTGACTACAATCAATTAGGGACAGATCAATATGAGTTTGATGTAATGATCTTAGGAGAGCCACAAGCTATTGATTACGTAAAAGGACTTTTAACCTATCAGGGATACGAAAAGGAAGAAATGCTTGGAAACTTAGATCAAGAACAAGAGGTTGTTACAAACTTAACTAAAATATTTAAGTAAATGAAACGTATAATTGTAGACTATATTGGAACAATAGAGCTATCGCCAGCTCAAGTGAACGAGTCTTTAACCCAAAATAATGGTAAATTAATTGTATCTGGTATTATGCAGAGAGGCAGTACTGCTAGTGCTGAAAATTTTAACCAAAATGGTCGTAGCTATCCTCTTGCAATACTAAAGCGAGAAGCTGATAATTATAAAAGGGTGTTTGTAAAAGAACGTAGAGCTCTTGGAGAGCTAGATCATCCAGAATCTCAAGTAGTGAACCTAGCAAATGTATCACACAACATATTAGATTTATGGTGGCAAGGAACTGACCTAATGGGTAAGCTAGAAATACTAAGCACTCCATCGGGAAACATTGCAAAAGAGTTGCTTAAATCAGGAATAAGATTAGGGATTAGCTCTCGAGGGATGGGATCAGTTAAAGAGTTAGGAGAAGGAAAGGTCGAGGTTGATGAAGATTTTGAGATTGTGTGTTGGGATCTAGTGTCTAATCCATCTACTCAAGGAGCCTTTATGTCTCCATCGTTAAACGAAGGAATTACAACTAAAATTCAAGGTAAGCACGACAGAATCAATTCTCTAATTAATGAGATAATAACAATAATGTAAATATGAAAAATATAATACAACAACTAAGCGAAGCAATGGCTGGTGATACTTCAGGCCAAAAAATGCATCTAAATGAAAAAACTCAAGTATTAGAAGAGATTAGAGAGTACCAAACTATCGGCGAAGTAATATACCAAAGCGAGGGGTTAAAGGAAGCAGCAAGTAGAATTTCTAAAATTGTTGAAAAAGCAGAACAAATGGTTTTGCAAGAAAACGGAGAATGGTTTGATGAAGTTACTGTCAAGCGTAATATGAAAGAGCTTAATTCAAAAAATGTAGAATTTAACAAAACCGTAAATGAAATTTCAAAACTACAACAACGATTAGAGTCGTTGTATGAAGAAATGGGTAACGGATTATCCCGATATTATGAAATTGGTAACTAATAAACAAACTGTAATAACCTTACTTAGCGAAATACTGAGCGACTATCGTATCATTACTGAAGAAAATCCATTTGCAGCAGCTGGGGATGACAAAAAAGCTGAGGAAGAACCTGAAGCAGGGGCTGAAGAAGAGCCTGAAGCAGGGGCTGAGGACGGCAAAGATGAAGAAAAAAAAGACAAAGCTCCAGACTCAAAAGCACTTACAATATCCTTCAACCTCAGTGCAGTTAAAAAATATAATGACGCTGTGTTCAGTAATAATACTGGCGAAGTGAAGTCAATAACAAAAGATGGTATAGAAGTAGTTGTTGATAATAGCGAAACTGTATATGTAAACTTCAACGATATAATCGAAGATTAACGTGAAAAAATATCAAATTAGCATATCAGAGCTAGCACAACAAATTTATCTGTAGCATAATTTAATAAAAAGCCAATTTTTTTAATTTTGGGTTTTTTCATACTATGTATTATTAAATACGCTATCCGTGATATGGCGTCCAAAACAAATTATTCCCAATTGCAGTTTTTAATAACTGTAGGACGTTCAAAAAAACAATTAAATGAACAAATTATTAAAAGATGCAATTGCAGACGCTAAAGCCGTCAGAGAAACTGCAATGGCAAACGCAAAACTAGCTTTAGAAGAGGCTTTTGCTCCAAAAATCCAATCAATGCTAACTCACAAAATTAAAGAGGAGCTTGAAGACGTAGAAGTAGAAGAGGAAGAGCCAATAGAAGAAGATGACATGACAATGGAATTGGAAGACGAAGAAGAAGCTCCAGTAGAAGGTATGGGTATGTACGAAGATGAGGAAGAAGTGGCAGATGTAGAAGCTGCTGAAGAGACAGAGGAAGAAGACATAACAGACGATGAGTTAGCCGAAATACTTCGTGAGTTGGATGACGACTTAGAAGACGACGAGCCTGTAGCAGTAGAAGACGAAGAGGAAGTAGTAGCAATGGAAGGACGCCGAATGCGTAAAAGCAAAATGATGGAGATGGACGAAGAGGAACCTGCAGCAGCAGTGGAAGACGAAGAAGAAATCTCTATTGAAGAAATCATCCGTGCGTTACGTGAGGAAGATCATGAAGAAATGGAGTCTGAGCCAGAAGCAAAAGCAGAAGAAGATTTAGAAGAAGCTTACAAAGTTATTAAGTTTTTACGTACTAAGTTAAACGAAATCAACTTGTTAAACGCTAAACTGCTTTATGTTAATAAACTTTTCAAAAAAGCTGAGTTAACTGATTCTAAAAAAATCAAAATTATTGAAACTTTTGATAGAGTGAGATCTGTACGCGAAGCAAAATTAGTATATGCTACATTGAGTGAGTCTTTAACAGCTAATGCAAATAAAAAATCAACAATTAAGTCAGGAAGAACTAGCTTAAAAGAAGGTTTTGCATCTAAGCCAAGTAGAGGTACTCGAGTTATCAACGAAAGTAACCAAGTAGTTAATCGATTCAAAGAATTAGTTAATTATAACAAAAACAATTTTTAATTTAAACAAACACTAAAACCCAAAAAAAAATGAATTTATTCGAAAACATGGGCCAAACTAACCGAGCGACTGAAATTAAGCCGATCGTTAAAAAGTGGGCTCGAACTGGTCTTTTGGAAGGTTTATCTAAACATGAAACTGCAACAATGGCAGTTCTTTTAGAAAACCAAGCCAAACAGTTATTAAAAGAAGGATCTGCAACGACTGCAGGTACTGCAGGTTCAGGCTTTGAGCAATGGACTGGTGTGGCTTTGCCATTAATCCGTCGTGTATTTGCTGAAATCGCTGCTAAAGAATTTGTCAGTGTACAACCAATGAACTTACCATCAGGTCTTGTATTCTACTTAGACTTTAAATATGGTGATAACAAAAGCCCATTTGGATTTGCTCCTGAAGGAAAGAATCAAATTGGTACTTTACAAGGTATTACTGACACTACTTCTGATCCAAATGACGGTCTTTATGGTGCTGGTCGTTTTGGATACTCTATCCGTAACGTAGTAGGTACTCCTAATCTATTACAAGCAACTGGATCACTTGTTAATTCAGATGTATTCTTTGACGGAAACTACACAGCATCACTTGCTACTTTCCGAAAGGTTGCTGTAACAGCATCAAGTATCCCAGGATTTGATACTGAGGGTGTACGTTCATTCCGTTTATTCTCTGGATCTGTTGAATTGGCTATCTTACCAGCATTTACACAAGTTATAGGTACTAACTTACAATTTGTTGTTACCGGTTCTGTCGTTTCAGCTGGATTCACAGCTAACGTATCTTACTCTAAGCAACCTACTAACGATGATAGAGGTGACTT
>Ga0181346_1000086_pt1 | contig 36275 bp, 30 predicted proteins | sample Su13VDMM15DN_FD_130100 | JGI IMG/M metagenome (GOLD analysis project Ga0181346, IMG submission 130100) | Freshwater viral communities from Lake Michigan, USA - Su13.VD.MM15.D.N | ecosystem: Environmental > Aquatic > Freshwater > Lake | place: USA: Michigan | collected 2013-07-15 | reverse complement strand
GGCGGTCTCGGAGATAATTGCGATGAAAGCGAGTGGTTATTTATTAGAAATCTTATGGACATGTCTAATAGATACACCATACTTGCGAATAAGTATAATACTAATGATTGGGTAAAAGTAGAAGCATTCGAAATGAATGGTAAGTACTACAGTATACCTGGATGTCAAGAGTATCATACAGTTAAAGATGTACAATCCACGCCAAAGGTTAGCATTTTATAAAAAATGTTAAAAAGAGGGAGGAGATCAGAGATGGTCTCCTTTTTATATTTATATTTGCAATATGAAAAATACAATTTTTACCGTAGCAGTTATTTTAATATTTGGATATCCTCATAATAAAGGTACTAAAAATAAAGATTACCCCAAGGTAACGTTAAAAAATAAAAAAATAACTGAGGTTATTGATAGCACTAACCTTACAAAAGAACTCTTAGTTAAATTTGTTTTGTCTGAGAAGATTGCTCACCCTGAGATTGCGTATGCTATTGTTAGACAAGAGTCAAACCTTTGTAGCGATCTATTTAAGAAAAATAAAAACTTATTTGGAATGCGCCAACCAGGTGTTAGACCTACCTTAAGTATTGGAAGAAAATCTGGGTTTGCATCTTTTGAAAAGTGGCAACACAGTGTACTAGATTACAAACTATACTTAGAGTTTGTAGGTGGACATACTATGACAAGAGAGCAATACTTGGCTCACTTAGATAGAAGTTATGCACATCGTGGGTACAGCAACTATATTAGATTGCATTTCGAAGAGTTTGAATTAATAGCAAAATCATTAAAAATATGAATGTTTTAGAATTATTTGCAGGCAGTAGATCCATAGGGAAACAAGCCGAAAGTATGGGGATGAATGTTTTCAGTGTAGATTGGAAAGACTATAAAGATATAAACTTAGTAGTTGACGTAGAGTTATTAAAAGCAAGTGATATACCATTTGTTCCTGATATTATTTGGGCATCACCTGATTGTACAACTTATTCTATTGCAGGTCTTAGAAAGCATAGAAATGGACCAAAAGCCAAAAGTGAATATGCAGAGAAGTGTGATAGAGTTAATGTGCACTACATCGGTCTTATAAAAGATTGGTTGAAGGAGAATCCAAACTTAAAGTTTTACATTGAAAACCCAAGAGGTATGATGCGTAAGATGCCATTCATGCAAGAGTTTGATCGGCACACAATATGGTATTGCCAGTATGGAAACAAAACAGCTAAGCCAACAGACATTTGGACAAACAATAGTAATTGGATACCAAAACCTGTATGTCATAATGGTAATAAAAATTGCCACCATGAACCGGCTCCAAGAGGATCTCAAGCAGGAACATCTGCTAAATCAAACAGTTACTACAGAAGTATTATTCCTGCAGAATTGTGTAAAGCAGTTTTAGAAGCGTGTGTTAACTCTAAATAAAGATAAACTATGACTTGTCCAAAATGTAAACTTGAAAGCACCTGTGGGTGTGAATCATGTAAGGAACGTAAAGGACCTTTAAAAACAGACAATATTATGGAAGGTGATTTTATCACTTGCCCTTATTGTAAAACAAAAGCACATGCTGATGCTTGGTTAAATTTAGAATACGAGGAATATGAAAAAAGGAAAGTTAGGAGGTCTACTTCTTATGGTCGTGTTTGGGATAATGTCCTTCAATTTAAAAACGGACTTAGTATTAAAGTTCGATGTTTATTAATGAAATAATTTACAAAAATTATGCAAGTATCAATAGATTGGTTGGTCGAACAATGGCCAATACTTGAAGCAAACATTCCACCCAATATTTTGGATGAAGCTAGAGAAATTGAAAGGAATGCAAAAAAGGAATTGCTTACTGATTTGTTGAATGATATAAAAACAATAAAGAAAACAAAGTTGTACGCTGGTAGTTTCAAAGCATTAGAAGACATAGAGTTTTTAATACACCATAAACTAAAAGAAAATGACAGTACAAGAGTTTGATGAACAAATGTTAAAGATTAGAGAGGTCTTTAGTCAGTCACAAAAAGAATTAGAGAGAAAGTATATCAATTCCCTCAATAACTTTAAGATTGGAGATATCATTAAACAAGGGACTATAACTATAGTAGTTACTGGTTATACACACTTCTATGGGTTATACGAAGTAAGACCTGATATCGTTTACAAGGGTAAAATATTAACCAAGAAATTGACTCCAAATAAAAGAGAGTTAGGGGTTGGTCATATTTTTGGTAATAATAATGTAGTCTTACTTAAGAAAGGTGGAGAGTAGTAATGATCACAAGGAAAAAGAAACTGTGTAAATCCTGCGGAGAAGAGAAGTACATCTTCTCCAAAGGTAATTGTGAGCAGTGTTCTAAGAAGACTACTCCAAAGATTAAAGCTGCAACTCCTAAAGCAATTGAGAAAAGAAAAGAAGAACGAAAAGATTTTCGTGATTTTTTTAAGACAGCTGTTGAAGAGTTGGAAAGAAATCCTTTCTGCCAAAACTGTGGCGGAGAGATAAAGACTTTCTTACACCCTGTGAATAACGTTGCCCACATCTTAAACAAGAGTAAGTATAAATCTGTATCAACCCACCCGGAGAATTATATTTTCCTGTGTTCATATAAAGACGAAGTATTTTCTTGTCACGAAAGGTTTGATAATAAGATAAGTGAACGTAAAAATATGGAATGCTTTAAACTTGCTTATATAAAGTTTAAAAAGTTTGAGGATCAAGTCTTGGAAGTTGGAATTGAAAGGACTATATTTGAGAAAAATTAAGAACTATGGGTAGAGAAGAAATATTTGAAGCTATATTAGACATTATGAGTATAGACGGACCAGATGGGCATACTGATGGATCAGGAGTAATAACTGATTTTATAATGTCCATAAAAGAAGGTCATTCAAAAGAGTGGATAAATGATTATAGAATTAAAAACAAAACAAGATTATGATTGTAATAAGTTTTTTAATAACAATGTTAATTATCCACTTTATAGTCAAGATATTGAGGTTAGAGGTAGATAAGACACCTAATGGTGATGTATTGCTTTGGTATAGCAGTGCGAAACATACACAAAGAAAGTATTTTTTTATTTACAAAAAAAAATAATGAAAGTTACAAATCAATTAAAAGTTATAGAGGATAACGTAAAAGGTATGTCAGAAGAAAAAGCTAGTATTATATTTTTTAAAACTTACTTAGCTATAAAAGATGAATTAATAGCCTTGGAACAACGTTATGAGAAGACAGCTTACTTAAAAGGAGTTATTGCTGGGATGAATAAACTTAAAAAATAGCCTATGTATATAAACGTAAAAATTTTAGAGGTTCACAAAATATCATTTATTGACACTGTAATTTTACAATTTGCAAAACAAAACAAGTATGAGGATATGTCAGAGGTATTGGAGGAGTTAAGTGATTATGTAACTCGTTTACACACAAGGGGTTTATTAGAAGAAATAAAAGGAAATCAAAAAGATTCTATTTTCAAAAAAACAAGACTTACAGAAAAGGGTTCATCTATTCTTGATGATATTGAAATACCTGAGATCCTAGAAGAAGATCTAAAAATTTACGATTGGCTAGAAGGTATATACACAAAGTCAGGAAAAGATATTGGTAACAAAAAAAAGACAAAAACTTTAATTTCAAAGTTTAGGGCTCATTCAGGAATATCTAAAAATAATTTAGCTTTCTTATGTAAGGCTTTTATAGAAGATCAAACTCAGTTTGAATACTCAATTAGACTTGAATACTTGTTCTTCAAACCTTCAAATGTTTTTACAACAAAATTTGATATTGAAAGTTCTAGACTATACCAATACTATTTAAAATACAAAGATGAGTTTGATAATAAGTTTAATGATAAAAAAGATTAGTATGTTTGGAGATTTTTGTTTACGCATTAAGAGTTGTTGGAAGAAGTTTTGGTGTATTCATGACTACAAGTTAGATAGATGGAGATTTTCTACAGTGCATGAAATTGGATACATTTGTAATAAGTGTTGTAAGTACTCAGATAAAGCTTAGATTATGTTAGAAAGTATAGAGTTAGCAGTAAGGAATGCATTTAAAGACCTGAAGAAAATACAAACAGGTGAGAGAGCATTATTGAAGACAGGTTCTGAAATGATTGATTGCCACATCAAAGGTTTATTGCCTGGTGATGTTGTTGTGATTGGTGGTGCTCCTTCAAGTGGTAAGTCAGAAACACTTTACCGAATGTTAGATGATATCCTTTCTATAGAAGTGAATCCTGGGGCCGGAAACTATGTGTCATTAGAGTTCTCCATGGAGATGAAAATGCTAAATAAGTTAATGAGAAAGTTATCTCGTTTACTTGGTAAGAAGAAGTCAGAGATATTATACAATGAGTTTTCCGAAGAAGAAAAAGCTATTGTTTCAAACTACTTTGAAAGTTTAAAGGATGAACGTAGATCCGTTATTCAATCTCCGGTTACTCCTAAACAATTCTATTCGATATGCAAAGAATATTGTATAAAGAATAACGAAAAACACGCAGTAGTTATTTCTATTGACCACATGTTATTGTTCTCAGGATCAGATAAACAATCAGTATTAGAAGAAGTATCTGAGTGTATAAACTTACTTAAACTTGAATTTAGTAATGTGTACTTCATTGTACTAAGTCAGTTGAATCGTAACATACTTGGTAATATAAAAGAGTCTGACAACTCTATGATTCCAAATAACTCAATGTTGTACGGAAGTAGTTTTATGGAGCAGTTGGCATCATACATTGTAATCATAACTAACCCATTCAAGCAAGGTATAAATAATTACTTAAAAGTAAACTACGATAGGTATGAGTATTTGGAAGATTTTTACGGAAAACAAGATACAAAAGGAAGAGTTTCATTTAATACTCTCGGTAACTTATTCTACTTTGTGACTAAGGCAAGGGAATCAGATAATTCCTACAAAGATTTGTTTATTAACAAAATGGACCTTACCACAGAACAACTTGAAAAACTCAGGCAGAGTATTGTGGATAACACACCTAATAGTCCGGTAGAGAAGGCTTCAGATATTGTAGAAATGCCAATTTTCTACAGCCCTGCAATGGAGAAATTTAGGGAAGAAAACCCATTTTAGTATTTTTTAACAATTGAGGTAGCTAAGTGCTACCTTTTTTATTTACCTTTACAAAAAATAAAAACCATGAACGAAAAATTTAGAAAGATTAATCCTGAAGGATTGCTATTTTTTGACATCGAGACTGTCAGAAAACAAGATGTACTAGATGTTGATAGTGCAGAATTTAGTTTGTTCCAATACAAGAACAGAGATAAGGTTACAGGTAAGTTATTACCCTATGAGGAAGTGGTTACCTTGTATGAGAAGTCAGCAGCTTTGTTTCCTCCACACAATCAAATTGTTTGTATTAGTGTTGGGTACATTAGAAACAAAAGTTTAGTTGTTAAAGCCATCACTGGTGATCAAAAAAGTATTGTTGAAGAGTTTTACCAATTACTTAACACAAGAAAATTGACTCCTTGTGGTGCTAACATCATTGCATTTGATATGCCAATAGTTAGAATGAAAGCTTTTGAGGAAAAGGTTGAAGTAATCCTTAACGACAAGTTTTCTGATGTTGGTCAAAAGCCTTGGACGATGGAGGATAACTTTGTTGACATTATGGCTTTATTCAAGGGTACATACTATAATGCATTATCTTTGAACGAATTAGCCTACATGGCAGGTGTCCCATCTTCCAAAGATGATATTGATGGATCTCAGGTTTCTCAAGTATATTACCGTGAAGAGGGTGGTATTAAACGTATTGCAACTTATTGTAACAAAGATGTTATTTGTACAGCTAAAATATTCTTAGCAATGCAAGGTAAACACGATTTTATCCAAGAAATTATTGATAAGACAGATGTTGTTGAAGAAGTTAAACAATTAGGTTTAATGGAAAAAATTGCATCTACTAAAACAATTACCGAAGAACAGCAAATCGAATTGATCGTTAAGTTCAAAAAGATTAATAAAGCAGACCGAAAAGATGCGGTTGGATTAATTAGAATTGGATTGCGAGACAATGCAGAATACTATGAACCGTTTTTAAAAACATTAGAAAAATAATTATGGCACTATTAAAAATTACAGCTGAGCTATTAGCACTAAAAATTGAGGAATCTTTAGAAGAAGTTTGTCAAAAAATAGCTAAAAAACATGGTATAGAAGAACTAGAAGAAGAAGAAACTTGGGTTGATACCATTGACCCTGCAGTTATGCCTTATGCAGTATACAATGATACACTATACCTTGTTGTAGAAATGGATGTAGTTGATGCAGAAGATACTTATGTAGTAATGGAAAATGATGAGGATTATGTAACTATATATCTTGATGCAGTCGTTGATGATGAGGAAGAAATCTCTCTGAAAGAAGTTTTTAACATAGGCTTTGAATCTTTAACTGAGGGGGAATAATTCTCCCTCTTTAACTTTTATTAAAATGAAACTTGACTCAGTATTTGTGGGAGATATTGAAACAAACTCATTACTCCCTGATTTAACAAAACTTCATGTCTTTGTTGTTGGCTACCAAACAAAAGACGGATCTTGGGCTACTAAAGCTACCAATAAAGAAGAAGATATTAGGAAGTTTTTTACAAACCCTAATAACACTATTGTTATGCACAATGGTAGACGATTTGATGGCCCTGCTATTGAGAAATTGTATGGATTTAAAGTACAAGCTACTATTATAGACTCTCTTGCACTTGCATGGTATCTAGAACCTAATAGAATTAAAGAGGGTAAGAAGTATGGTTTAGAGTCTTTTGGTGAGGAATTTGGCGTTCCTAAACCTGAAATTAAGGATTGGAATACTTTATCATATGAAGAATATGAGCATCGCTGTACTGAAGACGTTAAGATTAATACCATGCTTTGGTTAAAACAATTACGTAAATTACAACTTATTTATGATGGAGATTTAGATGCTATTAAGCGTTTGATATCCTTGCTGAATTGGATTATGGATTGTTCCTATCGTCAGGAAGCTGAAGGTGTTATGGTTGATATAGAAAAGACTGAGGCAAACTTGGCTTACTTTGAGTCAATGAAAGAGGAAAAAATAGTTCTGCTAAAAGCTGCAATGCCAAAAGTTCCAATTGAAGCTACAAAAGATTTTCCAAAGCGAGGGTTGTATAAAGCAGATGGAAGTTTGTCCAAAGCTGGTGAAGACTGGTTAGTAATTCTTGATCAATGCAAACTACCATCGGACTACGAGGGTTCTATAAAAGTTATCAAGGGTTATAATGAACCGAATCCAAACTCAGTTTTACAAAAAAAGCAGTGGTTATATTCTCTTGGTTGGAAACCACAGACATTCAAGCACAACAGAGACAAAGTTACCAACGAGGTAGATGTTGTTGATCAAATAATGACAGAGGATAAAATGCTTTGTCCAAGTGTGCTTAAGTTAGTTGAAAAAGAACCTGCAATAGAATCGTTTGATGGTCTCACAGTTCTTACACATCGAATAGGATTGCTTAAATCTTTCCTTAAAAATAAAGATGAAAATGGATATGTACATCAAGGTTTACAGTCATTGGCTGTAACTATGCGTTGGATGCATTCAATACTTGTGAATTTACCTCGTTACACAGGTACAGGAGACATTAGAGACGGAAGATGGATTAGAGAATGTTTGATTGCAGGACCAGGTAAAACTATTGTACAAAGCGATTTAAGTGGTATAGAGAGTAGGACATCAGACCATTACACATTCCACATAGATCCTGCTAGAATTGAAAAGACAAAACAAAAGTATTATGATCCGCATACAGAGATTGCTGTGTTTGCAAACTTAATGACAACAGATGAAGAGATTTGGTTTAAATGGTACAAGGAAAGAAAAGACTCAGACAATCCGGAAAGTATTACTCCAGAAATGTTTGGAAATCCTTCCCCTGAATTTGATAGGTTAAAAAACATAGATGATGCTGAGTCTAAGAAGTTGATGAACCGACTTAAAGTTTCAAGAAGTGCAGGAAAGACTACCAACTACGCATCTTTGTATAACGTAGGCCCTTCAACCTTAGCTAGGACTTTAGACATTAAAGAGTCAAAGGCAAAAAAACTGTTGGAAGCTTATTGGAAAATCAACTTTAGTATAAAGATTTTTACAGAGAGTCTTGAGGTAAAAAAAGTTGATAAAGAGAGTTGGATATATAATCCTATATCAAAGTTTTGGTATTACTTACGAAACGAAAAAGATAAGTTCTCGGTAATTAACCAATCTAGTGCTGTATATTGTTTTAACATTTGGGTTTATAATTGTACAAAGGCAGGTATTTGGCCGGTAACGCAATCCCATGATGATCAACTATACATCGTTGATAAAGATAAAGCAGATGAAACACAGGTAATTATAAATAATGCTATGGAGAAAGTTAATGAACAAATAAGACTGAATGTTAGACTTGATTGTGAGACTCAAACCGGAAAAAATATAGCAGAAACACACTAATTTTTGCAAAAATTAACATTTAAGACTGCATAACGCTGTATTTTTTACTTATATTTGTACAAATAAAACTATTTAATATGAAAGAGATATATCAAGAATTTGGAGAAGTTGGACCTGCAAGCATGTATCAGGTTACAAAAATGATTTACAAGTCAAAAGATGAAAAAAGTAAATTAGAAGAGTTACTTGGGCACAAGCCAAGTAAAGATGAAAAGATTTTATACGAGATATACCAAAGAATATATGCCGAAGCTACGCCTAAAGCAGATTTCTACGAGTTATGGAAAAATGCAGAGTTAGATAAAAGAGGAAAAAAAGACATTAAGTTTGATCAATATGAGATTGATGATGATGTAATGTCTAGTATAATAGAAAACACATTAAAAGAATTTAAAATACCTAAGCATAGGAGAAAAGCTTACGATATAGCAATTTACTTAGGTTGTAGTCCTAGAACAAAAAGATAGTAGTATGGAAATCGTAGAGTACGCAAAAAAATTAATAGAGCAGGGGTACAGTGTTATCCCTGTTAACTCTAGAAAGAATCCTACTATTCCAAAGTGGGGCAAGTATCAAATTAATCCAATGTCATTAACGGAATGTGATGAGTTCTTTATGGGTGCTTCAGGTATGGCAATACTTTGTGGTGGTAAGTCTAGATTATTTTGCATGGACTTCGATTTGAAGTATGATTTATCCGGAGATTTGTTCGAAAGATTTAAGAAAGCTGTTCCAAAAGAGTTACTTATGAAAGCTTACGTACAATCTACAATAAATAAAGGATACCATTTAGTTTTTAAAGTTCCATCGTCTCGTCTTTTTGGAAATGAAAGGTACGCAAGTAGACACACTACAGAGTACGAAAAACACGAAACATATATGGAAGCCTTCAGAAGTATAGAAACACGTTCCAAGGCTCTTAAAATAGCTGTTAACGATAAGTCAAGGGTTCTTATAGAAACTAGAAGTGGATCAGCAACTGTTTGTGGTGGATACTTTCTAACTCCCCCTTCCAACGGTTATAAAAAACTACATGGAAAGTTCACAGAAATAAATGAGCAAGAATATGACTTATTAGTTGAAGTAGCAAGGTCATTCAATGAAGTTATCAAGGAAGAAACAAACCATAAGATGTTCACCGGAATTGATTGGGATAAATCTCCTTTTGAACATTACAATGAAGAAGGAGATGCTGTTGAAGTATTATTAAATAATGGTTGGTCTATTGTTTCAGAGAATGCCTCAGCTGTACGTCTTAGAAGACCAGGATCAACAGATAACATATCTTCTGCATTGTTTGATAAAAAACAACGTGTATTTACTTGCTTTTCTACAAGTGTAGGGTTTGACCCAAACAAGTCTTATAATGCATCAGGTGTATTGTGTGTACTTGAATTTGACGGAGAGTTTTCTAGAACCTTACCTTACTTGGTTCAAAATAAGTGGGGAATTAAAAAACAATAATATGTCACAAATAAATGATGAAATTGAAGGGTTTATAGAGGGTATAAAAACTACGATAAGCAAAGAACGTAAATATATAGAAAGTGTAGATTGGACCGGTATTTTACAGAATGATGATAGGTCAGAAGAATATAAACTTCAATACCTGATTGTAAATCGTACAATGTTAAATGCTATTGCTTTATATGACTTAGCTAAAAATGACTTGAAGAATAAGCTTGTAAAAACTACTTTGGAAGAGTTGTTATCCTTGTCAAAAACTCATGAGGTAAGATCATCAGAGTATTTGAAGAGTCAAGATTGGACAATTATTGAAGATGATAGTTCTAGAGCTAGAGATAAAAGAAGATTTGAAGTAGAATTTCAGTCGGCTATTCAAAAAGATATTGTAGATTTGTCAAAGAAAATTCGAAAGATAGATATATCCGAGAATAAACAATCTGTAACAATAGGTATACATGGTGATATTCCTATTCCACTTCTGATGAGAGATGCAATGGAAGAACGTTATCCGGAGATAGTTGAAGTATTAGAAACCAAAAGAAAAAACAAAAATGGAAGAGCAAAAACAGAAGCAATCATTGAAAGTTCAGGACTTGATTCCACTGACGGAACAAAACGTAAAAGAAATCCAAGAGTCTCTAGTAAGGTTAGCAAAACTGACGGAGGAGTATAGTAATAGTAGAGACTTTTTTAGTATTGAGTTTTTAGAAGGTATTAAAAGAAACTACATATCTGAACTTCAGTATTATACTTCTTTATTTTCTAAAGTTAGAAAGTTTAAAGGGGAGTCTTATACTTATTTGACTGAAACAAGAAAACGTATTAAGAGTGAGGCTATTGCTTTATTGATGGCAGATGGCTTCAAACAGACAATGGCTATGGAAATGGTTTACTGTAGTGATTACTATAAAGAAAGAATAACACTGATTCAAAGTTTAATTGAGTTTTTCATAAAAGCAGAGAATTTATTTGATTTTTACACGTATACACTTCAGTCAATCGTTCAATCTGTAAGTATTGCATCAAAAGAAAAAACAACTTCAAATCAACAGACATATGGAAGTTACTAAAATTTTATGCTTAATTATTTTAGGAACTTACGCCATACTTGGTAACGTAAAAGTTAGTGGAATAAAGAATGAGTTATACGGCTGTATCTTACGACTAATTAGTTTAGGTTTGATAATTTATATTTGTAGTAACTGATGGCGTTTGAATTAAGAAAATACCAAGAGGAGTCGGTAGATATAGGAGTAGAATTCTTTGAAAAAAACAAGGTTTTACCTGGCATCATAGTTCTACCTACTGGTGCTGGTAAATCTATTGTTGTAGCCGAAATAGCTAAAAGAGTTAAGTCTCCGATATTATGTATACAACCATCTAAAGAGTTGCTTATACAAAATTATAAAAAGTATACTTCATTAGGATTAGAGGCAGAGCTTTATTCAGCTTCTGTAAATAGTAAAAAAGTTGGAGAAGTTACCTTTGCAACTATTGGTAGCTTAAAAATCGATGCAATTGAAAAACTTAAAAAAATTGGGCTTAAGTATATAATCATTGATGAGTGCCACTTCAATATTGATCCGTCAAGAGGAAGTATGTTTTCAAGATTCATTAGTGCTTTTGGAAAAGATGTAAAAGTTCTTGGTCTTACTGCAACCCCATTTAGATTGAACAACAGTATGGATGGGGCAAAACTATCAATGCTGAATAGAACTAGACCTAAATTCTTTCATAACATTTTATATGTTTCTCAGATTAAAGAAATGGTAAATAACAATTGGTGGACTAAACTTAATTACGAACTACATCCATACAACAGGGATCTACTTAAACTAAATTCCAATGGGTCTAATTATACAGATGAATCTATTCGTTTGGCTAATGATGTTCAGAAGACTAACAACAAGATTTACATTAGGCTTAAGCAATTATTGGAGGATGGTGCTAAATCAATCCTTGTATTCATGGATAATGTAGAGAATTGTAAAACTATGGCAAAATACATCAATTGTGCCAAAGTTGTAAGTGCTGACACTAAACCTAAAGAAAGAGATGAAATAATTGAAAACTTTAAATCAGGCGAAGTTAGAGTAGTATTAAATTACGGAACTCTTACCACTGGATTTGATTATCCGGAAATGGAATATGTAATTGTCGGAAGACCTACCAATTCCTTTGCTCTGCTGTACCAAATGTGTGGAAGAGTATGTAGACCTCACCCTAACAAAGAAAGTGGAAATATAATAGACTTCTGTGGAAATATAGATAAGTTTGGAAAACTTGATAGTATAACAATTGAGGAAATTGAAAACTACGGTTGGGCTGTAGTTAGTAATAAAAAAGTTATTACCGGATTTATAATGGGAGGCCCAGATATATTCAAACAAGAATTAATCAATAAAAATAAACCACGAATAAAAACAGACGTTGAAAATTACGTAGTTCAGTTTGGAAAACACAAAGGTCAAAAACTAAAGGATATCAAAAGGCAATACATAGCCTGGACCATATACGAATCAGGTTGGGAGTTCTCAGCTAAAACAATGAAAGAGTATAAAGGTTATGCAACCACATACTTAGAAGAAACAAAACTAGATGTAATAAAATAAGGGAGCTAAGTGCTCCCTTTTTAATTTTATTTACTTTTAACCGAACCTAAGTTGTAAAGTATTTTGTCGTTGAAGTATCTGTACGAATCTAATTGTTGTTGAACATCGTTATACTGATCGAATCTTTTTAATACTGTATTCTTCTTCATTAGTTTAAATAATTCAGATCCTTGTCCATCTCCAAAATTAGCTACATCATCAATTAATTTTCCAAAGAAAGAAATAGGTTCTATTGCCTCGATCGACCTAATTGGTACAATTGGATTCTTAAGTTTATCAATTAAAGCAAGTGGAATACTTGGTAACTGTTGTGTTGAATACTCTGCAGCTGTTCTTATGTAGATGTATTGTAATAAATCCTCGATATAAGAATCATCGTCATCATCTGCTCCAAGAATAGCTGAACCAAGCATTAAGATACTTACCCAAAGTGCACTCTCTGCTACGAACCTTGATAGATTTTTTCTTTGGTATGGCTCTAAGTTTTTAAGAAACTCTTTTACACTTTCTCCTCGTCTTTTTGTTAATATAGATTTGTACAGAATATCAAACAAAGTAACAAAGTGTCCTTCTTCTGTTCTTCCGGTAGCAACGTTAAATTGTTTCCCCTTGAAACGTCTTGTAAGTAAAATAGGTAACCAACCACTATGCATCATAAACACATTTGTTAAAACGTCACGCTGTGCTGCCACCTGGTCTAATTCATTCAGAGTACCATCATTCAACTGAGCAAGAGTTTTTGCTTTCAAGGATACCTTACGTGTAAGTAGTTTGAACGCTTCTTTTGCTTGTGCTTCCACCGGAAATTTAGATGCAAAGTTACTATTGTATTTGATACCTTTTTCTGTAACTTCTATGTTATCAAATAATGAATCCTTCTCGTATTTAATCCATTCAGACTCAATTTGCTTACGTGATAAACTTCTGTTTTCTTGAATTTTCTTAGCGTAGAATGTCTCCCAATTAATGAATTTTCCATCAATATATCTGAAGTCATTTAAAATAGCTAACAATGTTCTAGGTCCAACAGGTACATTGGCTAACTTAGATACTTTATATGCTGAGTTGGTCAAAAATCTTGTAGCTCTATTGTATGAACTATTCTTGATTTTAGAATCAAAGTCTTGCAAAGAGAAATACTCTGTCAAGTGATTGAGGGCAGATTTTTTATTTATTCCCCCAGACTCCCCAAGGTAAGATCCCATCATAGCAATGCTTTGTTTCATTGCTCGGTTAATAGATGACTTATGAAAGTAATCTTTAGCTAATCTATCCGATAAGTTATTAAGCACCCCTGTTGTTGCTGATACAGTATCCACATAGAAGTTGTATCCTAAGTTGGAGAAACTAACAAACTTCTGCATCATAGAAACAACCCTTGTTAAATCCAACTCTTTTCCAAACATAGCAAAGTGCATATTACGAGTTTGTTTAATTCCGTACAAGTGGTGGTCAATGTACTCTTTTGCCATCTTCAAATACTCAGATGTTTGTCCTGATACTTTTTTATTTGTCTTAGATCCAAGCTTTCCTGTTTGGTTGAATGTCTGTTCTGATATAGCCCATTCAAATGCTTTGAAATCTTTTTCGGCAGCAATACGATTCTTATATGTTACAGATTGTTTGAAGTTCAGTAGTATTGCTTCTACTGTATTCTCAGTAACATTATTTACATCTTCTAGTTTTGATTGGAAATACTTAGGTACAACCTTTACACCTAAATCAGATGCAGCAATATTTCCTATAATCTCTCCGTAATCTTTATCGTCAACACGTGTTCTAATTACGTTTCTAATACTATCCTTCCAGTCTAATGTAACAATATCCTCGATTAATGACTTTGATATTTGTGGTCGTTGGAAAGGGCTTACGTCACGAGTATTAGAATAGTTATTAATACTCTCTTTATTTAAATTTGTTGACTCTTTTAAAAGTTCAAACTCATCTATGTTTTGAGTTGGAACTAAGTTGTTTAAATCCATTGTTGGTTTCTGTAACCACTTGTTCATGTCAATACCGTATCTTTCGAAAAACTCAGGGTCAACATACTTTGAAAGCATTGGTTGAGTTGACAAACCATCCTGCATGTAATTATTATTTACCGTATCTTGACTATCGATATCCTCTAACCAAGAATAGTCTGGGGTTACCTCTAAGTATTTTATAACATTGTCCTTTGCGATTAAACCTTCTTTATCATTAAATAGGTCTGAAGTTTTATATATGCCATCTTCGAACTTTTTAAGCATCTCTGAATAACCTTTTGGCTCAAATCTAGTGTAATAGCTTGTCAAGTTTTGTTTTGCAAATTCGGTTGATAAACTATTTACCAATGCGTCAATTGCTTCTCTTTTTACAGCTCTATCTGAAGAGTCAATATTTTTAAGTAGTTCAGGATCAACATCTGAATTAGAAATAAAGTCTGCAAAACTTTCTTTTATTTTTGTAGTCTTACCCTTTAATAAATTTGCAAGTGATTTTTTGAATAACTTAACTTTTTCTTCGTTGCTACCTGTCATGTGCTTGATAGCAAACTCATACTCAGATAAACCACTCTCAGTTACATCTTTTGAAAATGAGTCATTTACAGTTCTATCGAATGAATCTTCATGAACTGTAGTATCTTCATCCTCTTCTAAATCTAAAGATAGGTCATTTCTAATGTCATAAAGATTTTGCTCTAGATCTATAATAGCTTTTTTAGTTAAGGCATCCATATGCTGAGCTTCAATCTCTAATGGATTTCTCTGACTTCTATTTTGTTTTAGTAAGTTTAGTTTTGTTGTTTGTGTTTCTTTGTATTCGTCTAGTAAGTTTTGTTTTACTTGTCTTTCGTTTACATCTGCAATTGAATTGATAAAATCTTGAGCTTTGTCTACATACTTTTTACCTTGACCAACAGAGTCATAAAACTCTTGGCTTAATGTAAAAGAAGAGTTTGCTCGTAACCAATCAAATGCATCTTGTCCTGTATCTTCTAAAACTTCTAATTGCTCAGTGAACTTTCTGCTTGGTGTTTTAGTTTTTTCGTTTCCTGAAGACTCAGATAAATATAATAAGCTCAATACATTCATGTCTAGAGCTATTCTAGCAGAATCATCTAGGCTATCTTTTGAGACACCAGGAAGCATTGTAACAACATATCCATCATAACTATCAGGTATGCTAAACTTACTACCTGTAACTTGATTTAATTCGGCTTGGGTTAACTCTGATTTTCGTACAAGTTTAAGACCTTCTTTTATTTGTCCTGTTTGATCATAAACACTTCTGTACATTTTGTACCTCTGTTGAATAGATCCCTCTACTAATAATTCGGAATTAGTTAAATCTTGACGGTTAATTGTACCATCTGATTTTCTAACTCTTCCATATAGTGCTGCTCTATCAGAACTAATAGATGCAAGTGTTTCCTTTGTTACTTCAGCTGTACCTGCCTTAATAAAGCGATCATCTCTCTTAGCATAGTATTCTGGTTTTCTTAATTGTTCTGTAATAAGTTTTTTTCCGTCTCTAAATTGTTTAGTAAACTGTATTGCTTGAGCTTCGTCTGTAAGAAATGTTGCAGATGATGCTCCTTTTGATAAAGCTTCTTTTATTGTTTCAAGTTCTTTTTTAGTAATATTTGCAATTACACTAGCTTTTAAATTAAGGATATCCTCATCAAACTTAGCTTGGTTTACTGGACTTAAAAAATATGCTGTGTTCTTTTTGCCATTTTTCTTGATAATACTTTTGGCAAATTTATTTAATCCCTTTGTAAATATTCGTCTAATTATTTCGTCTCCTTTTATTTTTACCTCAACATTAGTATCAGATACAAGTTGTGCAACTCTTTGGTGTATCAGCTGAATGTAAAGGTTATTTGATTGAGATGCTAAACCTAAGTTCTTAGCCCAAAAACTAACATCTTTTAATCCGTTGGAAACTTCATTTTTAAGGTCTTCTTTTTGTTGATCGGTAAGGGCAGTATCTGTCAATACATCATTAACAATTTTATCTACTTGTTTTCCAAAATCCTCTTGGATAGATGGGTTTAGTTTAGATAGTGTATCTATTGTTACTCCAATATCTACAATTAAATTAATTCTTGAGCTTGCAACTTTTGGATTAGATATGGTTAATTTTTTTGGATCTATTTGATTACGTAGTTTTTCAAGAGTAGGTATTACATTTTCTTTTAATGCGTTAAATACGTTTACATCTTGTACCGGAATTAATCCATCTGTTTCTCTTGCTGATTTTACGTTTTCACCTATCTGTTTCAATAGAAGTTTAGTCATAGAGTTGATTGCATTGATCGAGCTGATAATATTATGCTCAGTCATGTCATCAACAATCTTATCCAACTCCGCTTTATTTGGTGCACTAGTTTTTAAAATATTATTGAATACATTATTTATAACAGACTTAACAGCTTTTAAATCTGTCTCTATTTTTTTATCTGTTGTTGCACTGTAAAAAATTCTATCACTATAGAAGTCTTTATTGAATAACCCTAAATTCTGATTAATAATGCTGTCAACAATCTTTTGATTTAATCTAGTTAATTCGTTACGGTGATATGGTTTATTTACGCTTTGTAAGTAGTTTGTAAATCTATTCCAAAGTTCTCTTAATTTATCAAAAATACTAGCCTCTTCAGAAACTACTTGCTCAGTATTAAACCTTGCTCTAATAGCTTTAGCCAAAATTTTACCTGCAATCTCCATACGGATAGCATCTTCCAAATCTTGCTTATTTTGGTACTGTGGTAGTTTAGAATAAGCTTCTTTGTATGTTTCGTAGTTTTCTTTATACTCTTCTGTAAAATGAATATTAGCTAGTATTCCTACTAAAGAATTTTTTTCAGCCAATGCTTCTAATGCGATGTGTGCAACCTCTTCTGTAAGGTTATCTGCAATATCTGCACCTTCTGAAATAGCAACTATCTTCTCTGCCATATCTGCTAAAGCGGATACTGATGGAGTTGTTCCGTATTTGATAGCGTGCTTCTCTAAATACTTACTCATTGCAGATTCCTCAAACCCCATGTCCTTCAAGAAATTTCTCAAAGAGTTAACGAGGGCCTGGTCTTCTTTTTTAACATTAGTTTTAGCTGATTTTGCTAAAGGTCGTAATCCGTTTTTGCTAATTGCATGTGCTGCTGAAAGCTGAATAAAATTATCATAAGCATAAAGCTTAGATGGCTTATCCTCAAGACGAACAACTTTTGCGTCACTTTCAGAAATTGCAATGACAGTGTTAGTTGGAAAATGGATATCCAGTGTACCATCGGAAAACATATCAATATTACCAATTCCTAAATTGAATATTACACTTGTCTTAACGCCTTCTGCACTAGCTTTTCTAGACTCAGGGTATTGCCCTTCTCCCTGAAAAATTAACTTACCATCTTTTAAAACTCGGTTAGGTGAAAGCTGTCCTTCTTTAATAAGGCTTACTAAATGTTTACCTGCGTCTGATCCATCTGTTCTCCATGACTCTATTTTAATAAATTCGTTTGTCTGTGGATTCATAAAACCAACAGAGAATGAACTAACATCTCCCTTTATAACAGCATTATCTAAATCATTATATACATTACCTTTACTGTCTTTAACGAATAGCATTGGTTCCCCTGTTTCGTACTTGTACTTAGTACTACCTTCAAACATAGACTTTATTTCGTCTGTGTAAGCATTGTCTACAATTCTAGCTACTTCATTTGTTGTACCTGTAAAAGGTATACTGTAGGCAACCTCAAATAATTTAGAAGGTTGCCCATCTGGAGTAGTTACTTCAGTTACTATACCAGTAGCTGGATTATCTTTTATTAAACAATTATTCGCCATCTTTTTTGTCAAAAATTAAGAAGTCATTAAACATTTGTTCGTATGACTTTCGGTTTTTTATTTTTACTTTTTGCCCTTTTTTAGTAGCGTCAATATCAAAATCAGTTATGTTCGCATTGTCAACTCTATGAATCTCGTAAAGGTTTCCACCCTTTGGATCCATCTTTTCAAACTTGACAATTCGGTATAACTTGTCATAAATACCTACTTGGATAACGTCTCCATCATCCATAAATTCTTTTAGACCTATGAATGCTCTAGACCTTTCCTTAAAGATTGGTCTAGTAACCACATTCCATACCATCTTTACAGAAGCAAGGGTCTCTAGATTATTAAAAGAATAATCAAAACCACCTCTATTATGTGCTTTAAAAGTTACCATAGGGTAAATATACTAATTATATTGTTAGTATTAAAAATAATAGGATTTTTTGTATTAATTACAAGCTCTCAACTCTTCTGCTACAGAATCTACTGTATCATTTACAGGAGAGTATACCGATCCAAACATTGAAGCATATGAAATAGAATCTCTCAAGTTCATTGCTTTTGCTAAGATATCCTCTCCTTTTAACAATTGTACAGCACTTGATTTAGCAAACTCTCTTGCAGTCATATTAGCAACTTGTTCAGGGGTTGCATCAAGGATACCAAGCATATTTCCAATCTCTTTAAAGAAGCTTCTAAGCCAATCAAGTATTCCGGATTTTTTACCACTTTCAATTAAAGCAGCACCTTCTTTACCTGTAAGTTCTGTAAGGATTTCTTCAAAAAGTTTTTCACCTGTTAAGTCTGGTTGAGTTTGTTGAACATAGTTTATTACTGATGCAATGTCGCTATCCTCTTTACTTAACTCCTCCTTAACTAATTCAATACCTTTGTTGTATAGGCTTGGTCGATTATTTTTCATCCAATCAGTAAACAAGTGGTTAAACTCGTGGATTGGAGTTTCTTCAGTGACTGTATCTTTATTTAAAAATACCTCATTATTGTAAACAAATCCGTTTACTATTGGCTTAATACCTTGTTCAGAAAGTTGTTTTTGGAAAGCGATTACAGCCTTGTTAGAGTACTTATCTTCTACATCTGTCTCGTACCAATCATATCCTTGATCATCAGTTACTGTTTCTACATTCTCTTCACCTACTTCTTTTCTTAGTATTTCAGCTAACTCTACATATTTATTTGCAACAGTTTGCTGTGTATCACTCAAGTCACTAATGGAGAAAGTATCTTTGTCTATATCTGTAAACCATTCTGGTTGACTTAGGGTTTCTGTGTCTATATCTCTAATTGTAAAGTAAACAAAATTTCCATTAACATTTATATTGCTATACCCATAGTCACTAAGTATTGAGTCTATGTTGTCTTCGTTATAAAATATTGAGAAATAATCTCTAACAACTTGTTCTAACTTATCGCGAGATATTTCATATAAACCATCTTCTACTTTTTCTGCAATATCCTCTAAGTCTACTCCATTTAGAGATGAGTGCTTATCTGCATCATTAAATTCCTCTTCTGTATACTGAGTCTCAAAATCTAATCCTGATTCAGAATTAGTTACTTCATTTGTAAAATAGTTTAACTCATCATCTACATAATCTTCTATGTTATACTTTATGACATCCTCGGTCAACACTATTTTTATACTATCCCTATCTGCTGAAATAACTGTTTGAGATGAACCTAGATAATCAATTTTATCTCCAGGAGCTAATCTATTATAATCATCTGCACTTATTATTTCATAAGGAGCCCCATCTCCAGAAATATATCCCTCGATAACACTTAGTGTATGTGGAGTAGGTAATCTAAGTTTACTTGCACCACTTGAACTAGCTAGTCTTAAAGACTCTCTTATCATTCTTTTCTCCCATTCTTTTTGAGATGCTATAAATTGTCTTTCTTGTGGGGTTAATAGTTCTTGAACTTTAGTGTCAAGCAACTTAATAAATTTTTGATCTTTTTCATCAATAAGGCGATAATCTGATTTCTCCCTCTCTGCTAATAGCTGTTTATACTTCGCATATAGTTCGTATGTTTTATTCTTTATAGTATCTATCTCTTGTTCGTAAGCTTCATATTCTCTGTTACTACGTACATTGTCTTGTTGTGATTTTAGTTTTACTGTAAGAGGTATATTACCTATTCCAAAATTAGTAAGCTGAGATGAAGATGCTTCCTTTGGTAACCCCATTTCATACATCTCAGTTTCTACCTCGTTTAAGTCTTTAGTGATCTGTTCTTTCCTCTCTTGTAAAGCTAACTCTTTTGCTTTTTCGTATTTACTATTAGTTATCTCCCTTTTAGCATTATTTTTTTGGAAATAATCTGATTGAAGCTCTGCGACATTATAAATGTCTCCATCGGTCCAAACACGAATATGACCAAACATACCTTTATTTACATCAATAGTGTTTAGTTCTCCTGAAATAATTAAAGGTCTTTCGTATGACGATTGGTATTTTTCTACCCATTTTTTTGCATCATCTAAACTTTCAAATACTTTAACAGGCTCCCTTTCGCTGTAAGGTTCATTTGAATATACAACAATATTCTTTTCAGGTTTTTCATAGTTCTCAATCCAAGCATCAACATCTTCTTTTGTACCTGCTGTCCCTACGTATTGGTAAATGTTATTTCCATTTGTTTCGTTTTCATATCCATCTTGAACAGCAACCCAAGTATTATCATTAAGTTGTTTTGGTTTGTACTTTATAACATTTCGTCCAGATGATTTAAAATCTTCTGAAAAATGGCCTATTACTCCATGTTCTATAGGTGCATTTAGTATTATTGTATTAGCGTCACCGTAATCTCCATTGCTAAGATTATCCATACCATATTTAGCGTATGAGTTTGTGTTCAATACTTCAAGTGGCATTATATTAGCTCGTACTGTTGCCTCTAATTCATCATAAGAAACCTTATCTTGACCTTTGTAGAAATCCTCTATAACACTTCTTACTAAGTCTTTCTCAATTTGTTTTATTCCGGATTGATTTAAGGAGTTTAATACAGCTATTTTATTTACGTTTTTACCTTGCATTTTAACAAACTCAGGTCTGTTGAATATTGCAAGTGTTAACGGTAATCTATCAGCTTCTCGTGTAAAGTAGTCTTGTGCTAATTCGTCTTTATTGATTGTATTATTATCTGATATTTGTTTCTTAGAATTTAAGTTAACACCAAGCGAGGATAACCTTTCATATATCTCATCAGGAGACATTAGATTAACTCTACTCGCTAAACCTGTTTGCTTTAGTTTTTCAATTGCTGTATCAACGGTGTTATTACTTAGGGAGTTTATTTCATTAGATTCTGTCAGGTTAGGTAGTTGTATCTTAACCTCATTCTTAATACCTGCATCTTCGATTGATTTGTCAAACTCTTGTTCGGATAAGGTTGAGTTTGTAAAGGAAAATTTAGCGTCATTTAAGACCTGTGTTGCATTTTCTTTATCCTCACTAGTTATGAAGTCAGTATTTGTAACATAGTAGTTAGCATCCAAGTTTTTAGGCACAACTTTAAATACAGAGTTAGCCGAGTCTTCTGCTACTTTAGCATAGGTATTCCCAAAGAAGTTTACATAATTGTCAGATACTTTTTCTGTAACCAATAACCCATTGTCAAAGGCATACTGTCTTGAATAGTTAAGAACAGATGCAGGGTTATTTATTGCTTGTAAGTCAACCCTATTTTTTAAATTTGTTGATCTTGAAGGTAGTAAATATTTCATAGACTGGTCCTTCTTCAGTCGGATATAATCAGTAAGTTCTTTTTCAAACTCAAGTCCTTCGATAGATTTAATTGGAACCGCTAGAGATACTCCAGAATCAGTCACTCTAAATTTAGAGAGAGTATCTCGGTACACCTGAGAGTCAGCTTGTTTTTCGATTACAATGTAATCATTAAAATCCCTAGAGAAACCTCTAGCCAAATACTCAGTATCGGTAGTGATATCGGACAACTGTGAATAGTCATTTGTATCTTGTGTTTTTGGGTGATTGAAAATTATTTTATTAAGCATGTATTCTTCTCTAATGTCTTTCTCCACAGTAGAATCCTGAAGTAATACGTATTTTTCTAAATCTCTTAAAGAAGCTTCTTTATCTTCAGCATTTATAGTTATTGGGTATCCGTTTTCTTTTGCTTGTTGGTATAACTCCTCGTATAAGTTTGACCTAGATCCTAAATCAACCTTATGGTAAATGTTATCAGAGACTTTTAATAATCCAAATTTTCTGAATAAATCAGAATCGTTAAGTGCAGAATCTACTCTAAATATATTTTCAGAGTATGGCTCCAAAGATTCAGGTAATAACTCAGATATAATAGAGCTTTGTTGTGGAACAGTTTTTATAAACTTTTCTGCAAAATTAAAAATAGTTTCATTAGTAGTGTTATTAAGCATCTCTCCTAAAGAGTTTAACGTATCAATAACTAAAAACTTATTTGAAGAAAATTTACTTATACCAAAAATATCTATCCCATTTTCTGTAAATTGATCTTTTTCAATTTCTCTTAAAACCTCTTTTATATCATCTTGGTTTTGAGACCAAACATCTTCGTCTATATCAGAAAGAAATTCAAAATCAGCTATTAACCCTTCAGTATTATTTCTATCATTAATTGTATTTACAAGTGATTTATAGTAATTTAAATTTTTTGTAGTAGGTTTTCCGTCTACAATAAACAAAGTATTTACTTTTGTGTATTTACTTATATTATTTAGTATAGTAGTTCTAAAAGATCCTTCTTTATTAAATCTGTCAGCAAACGAGCTGTACGGTAAACTGTTGATATAAGATGATATTTCTTTTTCGTCTTTTGTGCTTTCAACATTGTTAACTATTTCTTGTTCAATTTCTTCTTGAGAAATAAACTCAGGAGTACCTAAAATAGTTTTTCTCGATGTATCTATAAATGAAGCTGAACTATCCGAAGATGGTGCTACGTAAATATCTGTAACTCTTAGAGTTCCTTCTACTTTATCTAGGATATCATCAATCTCATCTAAGTTAATTTCAGATAAACCTTGTAAATCAAACAACCCAGATTGGTATGCTTTTACCGTATCTAACTCAATTATGCCTTGTGGCTTAAATATACCGACAAGTGTTTTATAAAGATCGGATAAAGTTTCAAATGAATTTTTATCCATAATATCCTTTATGGATCGTATCTCTGCTGGTTCAAGAGATTTTCCAAAAGAAGAATTGGCAGATACAAATTTCAATACCTCGTCTAATGTTACGTCATCTTTATTAAGTCTTACTTGTTCGGTAAACTCTTGAGAGAACGCTTTGTACCAAAGGTCAATTGCTTTATCCTCATTACCTGTTAATGCTAATGCATCGTAATAAAGCTTAGAAGGTTGTCCATTTTTATCGACAACCTCTAGCGCATTATTTTTAAAAGAAACTCTACAACTTATACCCATTATTTCGGACAATTTTTATCGTTATTAAACAAATCAGCTAAGTCAACTTTTATACTTCTAGATTTACTTGCTGCCTTACCTTTTCCTTTACCTTTCTTTGGTGGAACAAAATCTTTTAGATTAAGTTCGTCATAAGAAAAACTAAGTTTAGGCGAATGAAATGGGTTCAAAATATCTATGTCTACAGACAATTGTGTTTTCACAATATCTTGTAAACCTAAGTTTAAATCTAACCACTCATCTACCTTGTAAAAGTAATTAACATTTTTTAGTTGGGCAAGTTTCTCTTGAAAAAAGTTATTATTCAGATTGTCATCAAAGAATCCAATAAAAGCATCACCAGGTTTTTTTATGTCAATTCCGCTTTTAGCAAGAATTCTATTTAAAGCATTTGCCTTAGTTACTGTATCTGTTGTCTTATTTGAATAAATAGATTCGAACTCTGCTACTTCAGCTTTTCCAAAATTGCCTACTTTTACTGGGTACGCAATTCGCTTACCACCTACATTAAGAACAATGAATGGAATCTTATTAGTTGACTTCTTGTTCATTAATTTTTTAAGCATCATTGTGTTTACAGGTTGGTTATCCCTTGTAAACGTTTTAGTTCCAACTACGTATCCGACATCAACAACCGCTTTAGCTTCAACATCTGACAGACCTTTAAATTCGGTTGCTAATATTCCGTCTGCTGTCTCAACATAGTTATAGTTAGGATGTCCTACTAAAGATTCAGATACAGTTATCTTTGGCTTAATGAACTCGTCATTGCTATTTGTAATTTTAATAGTGTACTCCCCTGTTCCGTATAAGATAGCTTCTAATTGATCAGCGTTGTTAAATATATTATTTCTAAATTGAACGTAAACATTATCAGATTTTTTATCCTGAACAGTTTTGTTTAATCCCTTCATTGTAGATACAACTTTTCCGTTGATCTTAGCTTGAATGTTTAGTTTTGAAACAAGTTTGTTATACGCTTTCTCTAGTTCAACTCTGTCTTGCTCCGATTGTTGAGGTTTTGAATTGTAACTAAGTAGTTCTTTTTTATACTCGTTTATTAAGCCAATGTTATAAGCGATATCAAGGTCAGTAGTTATTTCTACTTCATCTCCTTTGTTTGCTTCAAATACTGATTTAATGTCGTGGCCTTCTCCATTGTTAAATTCATCCGAGAAAGTGCTTGACAAAGCCTTGTAAGTTGCTTTACCGTCTAGACCTACTATTCGTTCAAGAACAACACTATAGTTTGTTAGCATGTTTCTTTCAGTATTCCTGATTCGTAAGTTAGAGTTTTGATTTATTTTATCAACATTATCTTGACTTAATACTAGGTTGTCTTTTCCGGTAGGATCTTTTTCTATTGTTATTCCGTTTGTACGAATAAAGTCTGTTCCAAGTATATCTTGCAAAGAGCTTGCGTTCATATTATGTAGTGTTATGAAGTCTCCATCTTTAGATGCAAATACCTTATCGTAAACTAATCCGTATCGGTAGTTTGCTCTAGTAGTTACATCTGAAAATTCAGCATCATCTAAAGTATCTTCTGAAGTTGGGATTTCGATATCCTGTACCTTTTCTATTATGGAGTTCTCCAATACAGATTTTTGTAAAAGTAAATCACTTAGTCTGAATCCGTCTACTACTACTCCGGTAATTAAAGTCCATTGATCGATGTCTGATCTAAGTTCTTCTAACTCTTCTTTTTCTTTTTCAGTTAAGCTGTTTTTTTCAGCATTACTTGCTAGTTCATAGTATCTTATGTACTCAGGAGACTCAATTATTTTGAATGGACGTTTTAATTCGTCAAGTTGTTTTTCTAATTCAGTGATTTTGTTGTTCAGTAAATCAAGTTGTTCAGTGTCAATGAACGGTACATTTGGTTGAACAGGTTTTTCCTTTTTATCTAAAGCAGCTAGTTCTGCATTAACAAAATTATAAAGGTCTTGTGGTTGAGTTTTTATAAGATGATTAATCCATTTAGCTTTAGTTAACATAGGTTTAACTAATGCATTTCCTGTTTTAACCAACTTTAATATTTCATGTTGCTGACCATCTTTAGTCACTACAAAATATGTAGAACCTTTATCATTAGCTACAACATCGCTGTATGGTAATCCAATCTTATCTAATTCTGACTTTATTTGTGAAACTACTTCTTCAGAAGTTTGTTCCATCTTACCAGATGCATCTGTTGTTACATTAATAGATACAGGTTGTTTTTCTATTTCCTGCATTCTATTTCCAACTGTTTGTGCATCAGTTTTAGTATCTGATAACAAAGGGGTTATTAATTTATCATACTTATCATAGATTTTTTCATATTCTTTTTTTACGCTTTCTGGCATAAGTGTTTTGTCAACTTTACCATTTACTTTATACTCTTCTAAATTAGGTATAGCATCACTTAATTCTTTTTGTTCCTCTGCTCTTAATCTATCAATTTCTTTTTGTGTTGTTTCAGAAGTAGGTTGTTGTGGTTGAACAGGTGGTATGTTTTCTTTTTGTTTATCTAAATTTTCTTTTAGGATTTTTCTCTCTTCTTTTAGTTTAGCTATATCTTCTTCTAGAGTTTTTATTCTCTCTACATTTTTTGAACTATAGTTTACAATGTAATCTAACTCTCTAGTTATTTCATTAATAGCATCATCTATAAGTTTGATATTATTTAAATCACCTTTAGTTAAATTTACTCTTCGTAAATCTGACGCTGTTGTTGCTAAACTTTTATCAGTGTCAGATAAGTTTGTTTGCATATTCTTAGAAAGTTTTTGCAAATCTTCAACTGCACTTTGGTAAGCTTTTTGAGAAAGGTTTATACGAATCAATGACTCTAGCCTGAATTTTTCTCTGTCAGATAAATCATCGTTATTTACTATGCTTGACTCAAGAATTTCCTGAACATTTTTATAATCTCTTATTCCATTTGAATTTAATGATTTATCAATTATATCATTATTGTCTTCGATCAATTGTTTGAAATCATCAGTCATTGTAAACTTATCCCCAAGCATTGAACTAAGGAATCCTTTACCTTCCTTACTTGAGAAATAATTTGTATCCATCATTTTACGATGAGTATTAATCATCTCTCTGTGAGAATCGGAAGATATTTTAAATTGACTAACTAAGTATTGTAATGTATCTGCTTCTTGGTTTTTACCTGATTTTTTAAAAGAAGATATCAAGCCATCTATTTTATTTATATTTTCAATTGCTCCGGTTACATCTTCAACAAACGCTATGTTATCCATGACATCTGTGGAAAGATTGTATTTTGAGTTTCTAAAGTCAGTTTTTAAAACATCATCTAAATATTTAATCCTATCTTGAGTTTCTATAATTTTGTCCTGTATTGCAACTGCTTGCTCTGATAATCTTTTTCTTCTGTCCTCTACTAATCCTGGAGTCAATTGTCCTGTTGAATTTATCTTTCCAATTTTTTGTGCAACTTTTGCTGCGGCATCTTGAAGTTGTGATAAATTTTCTTTACCATCTTTTAGTTCTAAGAATTGGTCCTTTTGGTTTTGGTCTAAATTGTTGTAAAAGTTTAAGTGGTTGAACACACCTTCTGATCCAATTACCGCATCAATTTGACTTGCAATATTTTTAGAGTTATCGAAAGAGTCTTTACCTGCCATTATCCCAAACATAAGGGAATCAGATATTTCTGCAATATTTCCAGGAGTATCTTTTAATGTTTTATTTAAACCTAATGATTCAACCGCTTTCTTTGCAAAGTTGTAGTTAATAAGTGAGTTTGAAAAATCACTCTTTAGTTTTGTTTTATAAGTATCTGTATCTAACCCTGCACTGCTTAAGGCTTCAAGGGACTCATCTTCAAATTTCAAATTATCAATAACTACATTAAAGTCTTTACTCATCTGAGTGTGACTATTTATGCTTTCCTGAGAACGAATGAAATTGTAATGAGATAAAGTATCCTCAGCACCTACAAAATCTGATGTGTTTCCACTATTCATTGAAGCTTCTTTAGCTACTGCTGCAGAAGTCCTATTTAAATTTGATAATAATTCAATACCATCGTTAGCTCTTTTAAGGTTAGATTCTATTTCAGAACGTCTTGAAGTAAAGCTATTCTTTCCAAACCCTGAAAAAGCATACCCATTCTTAAGAGCACCTGGTTGGATTGCCCCACCTGCAAAGCCAATAATCATACCTATTGTCATCTCTTTCCACCCTTCATCTGATCCGTATTGCTCTGCAAAACTATCATTTAAAGAACTCCAAAAAGAATACCCTTCTAAATTATTTTTATCATATTTAGATTCTAAATAATTTTTCATTGTTTTAGTTGCAACACCTTGAAAACCTTCTTCGTATAAACCTTCTGTTAACGGTTTACCTAACGTCTTATAAGCTTTACCTGCGATTTTTTGAGCCCTGTTTGCACCTAACATTGTGTAAGTAAGTTTACCATCTATAACAGAAGATTTTGTGCCTAAACCAATAATGTTATTTACTTTACCCCCAATAGTTTTATTTACCCAGTTAGATGTAGATTCAGGTAAAATTTTCTTTCCATACATAACAGCATTCGATAAACTTAGAATAGCCATGTTTGCACCGAAAACTTTATTTGACGATTTTACTGCATCATTCATAAATGCACTATACTCCTCAGAGTTTGGCATCCTACCATTTTGGCTTTCGAACTGTTGATAGTAATTGTTAACAGATTCTTTAAGAGCTTGTCTTGATTCCATACCTGCCTCAAAACCTGCTGTTCTTGCTAGGAATCCTGTTGTATTTGTAAATGTGCCTAATTTGTCTCCTAGTATTGCTTGTTGGTATGATTTTATTACATTCTTACCTTTTGTATACCCTGTTGCTTGTCCTATTTTTGCTGATACACCTCCAATCCCTTTTAGTGCATCATCAAAGTTATTTTTTACTCCTTTTTTTAATAGTGCTTTTCCTGCTTCTTCTGCTGTTTCTTTAGCAGCTTTAAAAGCTAATTTACCCCCTAGTTTACCAATAGTAACAGCTAATGAAGGAATCGTAGCACCTCCTGTTGCTAAGCCAATTGCAATTTGTGGTAGTAAAGCACCAGCAACGAATGCAGCACCACCTGCAACGTCATTAGCCCAAAAATTAACTGTACCCATGCTTCTAAGCCAACCCATAGATTTTTGCTCGTCCGAATAGTAATTCGGTAAAGCATAGTCTAATTGTTTATTCATATCATCAAGTTTATTTGTAAGCTCATTATCGTATAAGTCACGAAGAGATCCTGATGTCAATGCCTTAGTTAATCCGTAAGCAGTGCCTACTACACTATCGAAGGCATAGTTAAATGCCTTAGCTGAATTTTTTGTTAAACCTTTTAGTATTTGCTCACCACCTGATTGTTGTAAAGCAAGTCTATTTTCATTCCCTTCCGCACCTAAGTAATTTTCGTACCTAGCTGCGTATGATCCATCATTTAACCTGTCATATACACTTTCCAATGGAACACTATATTCAGCTATTCTCATAGCTTTTTTAGGGTCTCCGCCTCCATAGCTTAAAACAGAGTTTATATTACTAGGAGGTAATACACTTTTTGAAGAACCTAAACCTCCTATTTTAACAGGAGTTTCTAATCCTTTTTTTTGTTTTATATCAGACAACACTTGGTCTATAGTCTCAAAACTATATTTTGGTGTATTTTTAGCCATAATTTTTTGGTTTAATCGTTGTATAAAAATGTTTGATATTGTTCTAGAATAGTTGCAAATGCTCTATCTACAAATGGTTTAGGATCATCTAATAATTGACTTACCCCATTATCTGTCATATAAGCATCATCAACAGCTTCTGAAGGTATTCCTTTTAGTGCTATTTTTCCGTCTCTATACACTCTATATGCATATACATTTTTACCTCCATAATTAACTGGCTCTAGCTTTACTTCTAAATCACCTCGCTTATAATCTGCCAATATTCTTTTTGTTTCAGAAAGTATCTGAGGGTTTTCAGATGCCCTTTTTAATAATGGCGATCTGTAGTCCTCTGCTAACCCTGCGTCCCATCCATCTTCTGTGTAAATACCGTTTCCAAGACTTAATTTTCTTGCGTACTTACCATCATTTGCATTATATTTTTCTTTATTTAGACCTACTAATTGTGGAATACCATAAGTACTTAACTCCTGCTCTGTTACTACTTTTCTATCATCCGTTCTTGTGTCTTTAGTTGATGTTGGTGTATAATCTCTTGATATAACAAATTTACCTGTTACTTTTCCATCTTCCGTTAAATCTGGTTCAATAAATAAGTTATTTCCACTCCCTTTTCCTGATATATCCCACCCAAGGTTACCTGCTATTTTTTTATACTCTTTTTCATTAGCATCTTTATTTAAAGTGATTTTACCCATCTTAATTAGATTTTTCTTTGGAGAGTATGCTTTATTTAATTTTACATCTATATTTGAAAATTGATCTTTTATAACCCTATCTAAGCCTTGTCTATCTGTTTCATAAGTTCTCCATCCTTTTCCTTTCTGAGTTTCTTTAAGTTCTTTCTCACTAAACAAATATGGAAACATATCAAGATTTTTAACTATAGGACTAACAAGGTTAGTAAAAGCATTTCCTTTAATATCTCCTTCTGCTATATTGGATATCCAAAGATCTTTTACCCCACTTTTTGTAACAGAGTTTGGTACTATAGCTCCGAATCCATTTGCTATTTTTAATGAGACGTTTTTATAACCTGTTTGATCAACATCCTCCAATAACGTATGCTGAATGTACTCTTTAAGTAAAGAAGATTGTGATTGACTTACAGTAGGGTCATTCATTAAATGCAATGTAGAGTATAATTTTAAATCTCGCTTATCTGTTTCGCTTAATTTACCGGATTTCTCCATTTTTAATAGGTATGCGTATCTATTTGCAGTAGATACCTCATTACCTGTACGTTTAACTATTGTGTATCCTCCGTTTGAGTTCTTTTTATATTTTATATTGTAGTTTGGTAAATTATTATAGCTTGCATTACCTGATGAAATCCCCTCTCTATAACTTTTTCTTACAGTAGTCATCATAGTTTCTACATCTTTAAATGCTTCTTTCTTTACCTCAGGAGTTTCTAAGAATTCATCTTTGTAGTCTAGTAATTGTTTTTTAAGACCAGAATCTAACTTAACTGTTTTTCCTCCAACTGTAATTTCATTCTTTCCAGCTAAGCTTCCAGATTTCAATTGTGTAACAAAATCTTTATTACGCATCAGTTTGTCAACTCCTGCATCGTCTAGACCTAATCTACTTTTTAGAGATTTTCTTACAGTTCCACTAAGCCCTTTTAAGTAAGCTTGGTGAGAGTCAAATCCTCCTTTTGTTGATGACTCTGTATTGATAGGGTTATCAGAGTCTCCTGCAGGTTTCCATCCGTTTGCATCGGTTCCATCCCCTTGTCCGTATTTAAGTTTTAAATCTAACTCAGCGTTAGACTCAACAACTTTATTATGTCTTATTTGCTCGCTTAACTTAGCTTTGCTTAATCCGTATTCAGCTATTTTAAGTTGATATTCTTTGTTTGCTTTTTGGATTTCATTTACTTTTAATTCTGTAACACGATCTCCATAACTGTATGCATTAAGGAATCCTCCTTTAAAATCATCTGTGTATAATTTTGTGTATAGGTTATCCTTGCCTGAGCCATCTTCTCCAATATAGTTTTCAAATGTTAAATCATCAAGCTCTTGTTTTCTACCTTTCCATGCGTCTAAAGTTTTAGTAATAGACTCTTTTTCAGTTTGGCTTTTTGTAGATTTAAGTAGTGAATTTAGTGTTGAAATATTTGAGTTTGCTTCTTTTATTTTTGGACTTTGCTTTTCGTCAAAAATTTCTCTTAATTGATCATTAGGTAACGTATCATACTGTCCCCAAGCATTTATTCTAAGTTGTAACCTATCTTTCTCATCTAACATTGAGTCAATTGCTTCAGAAAGCAACCCTCTGTCAACTGTTTCAATAGTAGCGATACCACCAATAGCTTGACCTGTGTTTACTTCTTGAACTCTTTTAGATTTAATTAATTCGATTGCCTTTGGAAGACCATCTTGTATTTTCTTGTTTACATCTTTGTACTCAACAAATCCACCACCACCTGTATAAGAAGTTCCTGTAGATCCGTCATTAACCCATTTATTTGCTTTTTGCATAGCAAATGCATAGTTCAAATCACTATACTGATCTGGTTTATTTTTACGCTTCTCCTCCCATTCTTTTTGCTCGTTACGTAATCTCTTAGTAGAGACAACAGCAGTCTTAACATTTGCATCAATTACTTGATTCATGTTACCCACTAAACTGTTAGTAAGAGCATCGGAAGATAGGTCTAACCCTGCGTATTTATTTGTTATTTCAGTAATCTTCTGTAATCTGTTATCCAAATATTGTTGGTCTCCTTCTTTTACAACGTCTAAAGCTCCAAATTGATCTCTAACCTGTTGTAACTTAGCTCTATTCTGATCTAACTTACCTTGTTTGTACTGCAATGCAGTCTGAAGTAGGTTATAATCAGGGGTATATAAAGTTAAATTTGAATAATCGTTTAATAAACTATAGCTACTAGCCATTTTATAGTGTTTTTAATTTAATTACAAATGTAATAATATGCTCAAAAATAATCAAATTAATTATTTTTTGCAAAACTTTATTAAATAAAAAACCCAAGTCGTTGCTTGGGCTCATTATTATTTTAATCCTTTTTTAATTTTCTGCGTTTTTGGTGGGGCTTTTTTGTCCCCTTTTGGCCCAGACCAAAAAAATTTATCGGCCCAATAAGCTGCTGACATTTTTCCTTTTGCTATGTTCTTGGCATGTCTTGCTTTAAAAGATTTTCTAGCTTCAGGAGAATAATTATGCCCCATGTTTTGATCTCCAAATCGAATGATTTTTGTCTTGTCACCTTCTTTGGCTAGAACAATACCTTTCTTAGTTGGGTGCTCCGGAGTTTTTTTAGGTATATTTACTCCGGACAACCCTAACTTAGTAAGTTTATTCTTTACTGGGTTTACTTTTTTTATTGACATATAATACAGATGTAGGTTTTGATTTGCCTCTAGACTTCAGCATAGGAACTTTCCTTGGTTTTGAACCTAGTTTTCCGGTTGCTGAACTAGATAGAGCGTTAGTTAAATATGCAACAGCTACTTTTTTAGGAGTAGATGGAGTTAATGTCTTAACTCCGTTACTAGTTTGAATAGGTTGAGCATCACCGTCTTTCATAGTCTGCATAGATTTAATCTGGTTTAACACAGACTTTCTTGGAACTTTTGTTTTAATAGTAGTTACTTTACCGTTTCTTCTATTATTTTTTGTATTCTCTAGTTCTACAGTTTTAGGAAATGATTGATTACCTTTAGAGTACCCTGTAGTATCTAACATTGCTCTTCTAGCAATTTGTTTTGTAGTATTATAAGTACTCTTCACTAATTGTCCATCAGGATATGATTGATAGACATTTCTATCTCCTTTTTTAGAAGATACATCATATTTTGATATAACATCACCCTTGCTATTATATTCAACGCCCTTATATAAACCTTTAACAGTCTTTTTACCACCATTATCGTATTTTTTGTGTGTACCTCCACACATCATGCAACTACCTTTACCACAGCTACAAGATGATTTGCCACCTCTACGTGCTTTAGGGATTTCTCCTTCTGTTTTCTTTTCTGTAATTGCCTTTTTTGCCCATGGTGGAACCCAAGCTCCTTTTACTGGAGCAGCTTTCTTTTTTGGAGCTGCTTTTTTCTTTGCTGTTGCCATTATGTTTACTTTTTTAGTTGTTGCTTTTCCTCCGTTTCTATATCCATTTTTATCTCTATCTGATTTAAGTAGATTTTTAACCCCTAATCCTGCAGCAGCTGCAGCACCTACCTGTAAAATGACATCACGTGTAGTTCTACCAAATCGCGATGGAACACCATTTTGTAAATCTTGAAGTTTTCTTTCTTGGTTAACAAGTTTTTTTTTATCTCTAAATTCTTGTTTAGACATAGCAACTGTTTTTGGTTCTTTTTTAACTAATGTATCAGACTTGTTAATTTTTACAGTTGATGTAGGAATTGGTTTTAAAGGTACGTTTGGTACACATTCACCTTTACCATTTAAACTATACCCAGTAGGACATTTTCCATTATTTGCCATTATGTTTATCTATTTAGTTATTATTACTTTTTACCACCTTTTCCAAAAGCCTCAGATTTATTTACTCTTACAGGCTTAAATGGTTTTGTAGTCTTTTTTCCATTTATGTCTATTGTTGTTTTAGTAGAAACAGGTGCTTTTGGTTTCTGTTTTAATTTTGCAGCTTTCTCTTTTTGAAGCATACCTGTATTTGACTTCATTTCTTTTATCGTCTTTTTAACTTTGTTTCTTGGAACATCAAAAGACTTAGTATTTGCAGGATATAAATCACTTGCAACACCTTCTGAATTAAATGGATTATACTTTGTTTGCTTTGCAGGAAATGATTGCTTACCTTTTGAAAAACCTGTTGTGTCTATACTTGTCGTAGTATATCTTTTTGTAGATCCAACGTTTTTTATAGGGCCATTAGTATAAGGTTGTTCACTTTTTGTATAACTTGTTAACTTACCTGATTTTGTTGCTTTAAAAGACTTAGTTGTAGGATAATTTTTTCCTGCAAAATTATAGTTTGCAGTCTTACTACTATACTCTTTTACTGGATCTGCTTTTTTCTTTACTGTTGCCATTATGTTTATCTATTTAATTATTATTACTTTTTACCACCTTTTCTTAATACAACAGGCTTTTTAGAATAGTCTAGAGCATGTTTAAAACCTGATGGATCTTTATAAGATATTTTTTCAATAATTGACCCTTTATTTAGTCCACCCTTTATTTTAGGACTCATTGTCATGTTTTTTCCTGTTATAACTTTTACATTTCCGAATACATCTTTCTTTGTATAAATAGTTCCTTTAGAATTTAAATATGTTTTACCTGGAGAATCTAAACTAAATCTTGGACCAGTTTCTTTATAATTAGTTTTTAACTTATTACCCTTTTTATCAAAAGAAGTTACTTTAGTCTGTTTATTACCATTTTGTTTTGTGTTTACTACAGTATCAAGTCTACCATTTTTAGTCTGTATTGAATTTTTTTGAGGACTCGTTTTATAAGAGTTTGCCTGTTTTTTTCCAATTCTTGCAAGTCTCTGCCCTTCTGTTTCAGGAGTTTTTTTATTTTTTATAGGTGGTTTATTTACCTCAACTTTATTTTTTATAGGTGGTTTATTTACCTCAACTTTATTTTTTATAGGTGGTTTCTCCTTTACAGGAGTAGGTTTTATTGTTTTAGGTTTATCGACAATGCCTAATAACTTTAAACCAGAAGCTGTTCCAAACTTATTTTTTACTAAACTACTAATTGTCTCACCTTTTAAAATAAGATTTTTAGCTTGTTTTATGTAAGCATTTTTTTGTGCTTCACTTGTAAATCCGCCTACTATTTTTTTAGCAGGAGTTTTTGTTTCAGATGCAATATTTGTTAAATCTGGTGTTGTAGCCCAATACTCTTTTCTTTCTAGCCCTTCTACTTCTTTCCCTGGTCCATAATCAACTGGTCCACCACCTTCAAATTTTTTAATCTTTTTAGGGGCTTTTAAATATTTAATAAATTTCTTAATTTGCATGATTATCTAAATTTACTTGTTTTACTTTTAATTTGTTTAGGCTGAGGTACAAATTGCTTTCCTGCTTTCATTCCTTCTCTTTTAACTTTAGTTGTTTTTTCGTAATCCTTTTTAGACAAAGATTTTATAGCTTTTTCCGGCAAATACCTTTCGCCTGTCTTAAGGCTTGGTTTTCCACTTTTAGTACGCCATTTTTCATCTGTCCATTTTTTAAGACTATTACTGCTACTCTTTTTGCCTTCATAGCCTCCTCCGTTTTCTTTATATTTCTTTACAGCGATTTGTGCTTTTCTTGCGGACCATTGGCCTGCATTACCACCTTTGCTTCCAGATTTAACGGAAGAGACTACTTGGCTCCAAAGTTTTGGATTACTTTTTTTTGCTGTTTCTGCCATAACTAAATTTACCACCTCCTCTTTTTAAATCAAGCTTTGTTTGATCTCCTGGTTTAGGTTTAGCGTTTTTAATTTTTGTGTTTTTTACAGAAGTTCTTACTCTTTTAACCCCTGCTTTTGCAAGATCTTCAAGCTTTGTTTGTTTAGCCATTTTTCTAGCAACAGAGTTGTTAGTCACTATGCTTGACTCTATCTTACTGTTTTTTGCAGTTCTAGCTATTGATCTATTCTTGGCTATTTGATTAACTTTAGCTACTGTAGATTTAGGAACTTTAGCTACTGTAGATTTAGGAACTTTAGCTACTGTAGATTTAGGAACTTTAGCTACTGTAGATTTAGGAACTTTAGCTACTG
>Ga0181346_1000085_pt1 | contig 36309 bp, 60 predicted proteins | sample Su13VDMM15DN_FD_130100 | JGI IMG/M metagenome (GOLD analysis project Ga0181346, IMG submission 130100) | Freshwater viral communities from Lake Michigan, USA - Su13.VD.MM15.D.N | ecosystem: Environmental > Aquatic > Freshwater > Lake | place: USA: Michigan | collected 2013-07-15 | reverse complement strand
GTTGTGTGATTTTGACATCGAGGACGTAAAGCAGGCATTGCGTGACCACATGCGTGACTCCACCGAAGGTAGATTCTTCCCAACGGTTGCGCACGTCGTCGGAAAACTTGAAAAAAATAAGCCGAAACCAAAAGGACACATAGGCGTTGATGAGGCGTGGTCAATTGCAATGCAAGCCGAGGATGAGCAATCCACAGTTGTGTGGACTCAGCCAATAGCGGAAGCATGGGGAATAGCTAAAAACGTATTACCAGACAGAACCGGCGCACGAATGGCTTTCAAATCGGCTTATGAGCGCATTTTGAGTGGCCTTCCTGCCAACGCAGCGCTCAAATGGTACCCAAGTATAGGAATTGATGCGGCAAGGCGTGAGGACGCTTTAAACGAAGCCGTAAAAATGGGCAGACTGTCTGGCGAACACGCAGCAGGATTGTTACCACCACCAAAGACTGAGCAAAACAAAGAAATCGCAGCACAATACTTATCGCAACTTCGCTTAATGATCGGGAAAAAATGAACTCCATTACAAACGTTATTGACCATTTTCGGTGGGCTAAAATTTTGAAATCTGACCACGCATTGTGGTTTTTATCCGAAGGGGCGAAGGATGACCAGAGACTAGAAAAAATACTTCACCGCCAGATTGAGCTTTGGAACGTGGTCGAGCATGGGAATAGCTACAAATTTGCAGACAATGTGCAGCGTGATGAATTCGGGCGGTTAATTTTTGAGCGATAAGATCAAGTGGTTTAAGACAAGCGAGGCCAGCATAAGCAACGGGCGATTTCACATTGCTCGGTTTATGTCTGGCAAAGAAGCTGGGTTCCTGCTTTGGGATGACAAAAAATTGATTGGAACTTTTCCAAGTGCGGAAGAAGCAAAACAAGAGGCGGTGCGATTAAATGGGTAAAAAGTACATGGGCAGGGTGGCGGAACTCGGGTGCAGCTTGTGCCAGGTTATTGGGTACGGTCCAACACCGGCAGAAGTGCACCACTTGCGAGATGGTGTAGGAATGGCTCAGAGGAACAGTGATTTCTTGACTATCCCACTATGCCCAGAACATCACCGGGGCGCCAGCGGGGTGCATGGTGACCGTTCAGCACTGAAAAACGCACGTCAGGATGAAATGAGTCTACTGGCTTGGACTATCGAGGCGCTCAATGGCTAAAACATCACCCACGCAGCGCAGTTTGGCCTTGCTTCGTGAAGAAGGTTATCACTGTGAGATTGTAGAAAAGTGGAATTCGTTTACCCGCACCCGTAAAGACCTGTGGGGCTGGGCAGATATTCTGGCCATTAGGAAAGGGGAGGTTCTGGCGGTGCAGGTTACTAGCGGAAGCAACACATCAGCGCGGGAGAAAAAAATAGCAGACAGCGAGATCACGCCAAAAGTGCGAGAGGCCGGAATAAGGATTGAGGTGCACGGCTGGAGAAAATTAAAAGCAGGAAGGGCTTGCAAAAGGATAATTCTTGACTGACATCGACATTCACAAGGTTTTAGATTTCATGCGGGACAACTCAAAATTATTCGCTCAGGCCAAGGCCGAACGGGTGTACTTGGAGGAAATGCGGAAGTCTAAAAAAGCCATGCTCATGCAGCAGGCCGAATTAAATGGCTTCAAAACCTCCGCAACTCAAGAGCGTGAGGCATACGCCAGTGGAGAATACATAAGCCTGCTGGAAGGGCTTAAAAGCGCCGTAGAGCGGGAGGAATCATTGCGCTGGATGTTGATTGCAGCACAGGCTAAGGCTGAAGTGTGGCGCAGTCTGGAGGCAAGCAATAGGGCGATGGATAGGGCGAGCGCATAAAATTTTTTTAATTTTTTTTCAAAATGCTCCCCTTTTCAGATATTAGTGTGTTAATATCCTTTCATCGCAACAAACAAACAACAGGGGAAAAAAATGAACTTAGAACAGATAACAAAGCAGTGGCAGGCAATTCACCGCGGGGCGGTGATCGCCATTGACCTTGCAAAAAAGCAAGGCTCAACTGCTCAGGTTGAGCAGTTTAGGAGAATCGCAGAGTCTGCGGTTCTCAAGACAGACATTTTAGTTAATGCTCTGTTTGAGCGTTCATTCACCGAGCCAGATTTTGGCAATCCGATAATCGCCGCTTTATACGAAGCTGGGGTAAACGCTTCTCCTGAAGCGGTGAAGACCGCAACGCCAGAGAAGAAGGCCGTAAAGGTTGATGCACGCGTTGAAAAATTGCGGGCGAAAACCCGAGAAGACTACAAAGTAGGTGACATTGTCACTGCTCATTGGGGGCAGGCAAAGTCTTCTATTTTTGGCGTAAAAGCCATTTCCTTGATGGGTGGCGTCAGTTTTAAAGAGCCAACCAAGGTTAGGATTGTGTTTGTAAATGATGCCGCGAATGCGGTTCGAGTGGAGGTAATATGAAATTTATCAATTTAACCCCACACGCTATAAGTGTGGAAGGGTTGGGTACTTTTCCAGCAAGTGGAGAGGTTGCAAGGGTGTCTACCGTGCAAACAGTGGTCGGGGAAGTTGCGGGTGTAGTGACGTATAAGCAAAGTTTTGGTGATGTTGTTGGATTGCCATCCCCAGCAGAGGGAACAGTTTATATCGTGAGTGGTCTGGTTATTTCTGCCGTTGTTGGCAGAAGTGATGTAGTCGCTCCTGATACGGGTAGTACGGCAACCAGGAACGATAAAGGACATATTATTTCCGTGAAAAATTTTATTGTTAATTTTTAAGATTTCTAACCTTTTCTTATATTAGTGTGTTAATATCCTTTCATCGCAACGCAACAGGGAAAAAAAATGAGTTTATTCATGGAAGTTTGGCAAGAAGAAAAGCCCGTGTACATGGTTAGCCAAGAGGTCTTGGATGATTATGGGTTTTGCAGAGTTTACTTTGTAAAGAAATTTGACAGCGAAGCAGACGCAGTTAGATTCATGGAAGAAAACGAAGAACTTTATTGTTAATCAACAGGGGAAAGAAAATGATTACCGGTAAAAAAGAGTGCCAGGTTATTGAAATGCTCAAAAAATTAAAGGTTGCATCAGCCACCCAGATCGCTGAATTGCTGGGCGAGGAAAAAAGAGTGGTTCAGGGACGCATACAGACCTTAAAGCGTAAAGGTGTAGTTGAGGGTGTAGGCAAGGTTAAAAAGACGCTTACAACCGAGTTTACGTACAGGATAAAGCCACCAGAGCCAAAGGCGAAAAGTGATTTTGTTCCTACGGCCACGTTTGAGCAGATGAGGAAATTTAAAAAGCAGATTCAAGGCACGCCATGGGCACAATTAGCGGTGTTGGTATGACAAAGACCGACGAAATTTTAACTTTGCTTTCTGCAAGGCCAATGACGAGCGAGGAAATCGAGGTCGCTACTGGTCTGACTAAAAATAGGTTGTGGGGGTTGATGAAGGCGCCACTACAAAGAATGAAGGTTAAGCGAACAAAGCAGGGATTCTGGGCAATCGACAAGACGTATGACGAAGAAATTGACCGGGGAGTTAAATACTTGCGCTCAATTGGCTACACCGTAATACCACCGAAAGGGAAGAAATGAATAATGAACAAAAGCCAGTGGCTTGGATGGTGAGAGACGGAGTGGTTGATTACCAATTGGTCAAAAGAAAAGAGCAAGCCGACCACTTAGTTGCAGAGCTACAAAAGAGACATGATTTGTCTGGAGCGCTGGCGGCTTTTAACGCCGTGGCACTCTACACCCACCACAACCCCGCTGTGGTAAAGCAGTTGGTGGAGGCGGCAGAGTCTGCACTTGAAGCAATGCAGTCCGTTGCATGGGAAGCGTACCAGAGGGCAGAGCCAGTATGCTGCGGCAGGGGCGGCAATGAATGTTGTGGATGCCCAGAGCCTAAGTGGAACTCTGTAGATGAAGTAACCATGCTTCGACTTCACCGCCCTCAGCAAGAACTTACAGCAGCGCTCGCAGCAGCAAGGGGGGAAGGATGGTGAATAAATGAGGAGATCAAAATGACAACAGTAGCTCAAATGATTGAATGGCTTAAGACATTGCCTAAAGATGCAGAAGTCCAATGCGGAGTAGAAGAAACTTGTGGCTATGGTAATTACATGCGTATGACAGATGTTGATTTTGACGCCAGTGATATTCTTAGTTTTGCTAGCCCAGAAGACCGTGCAAAATATCCTAACATGAATGGTAGAGTCATTGTTCAAATCCGTGGCTAATAAACATTGTACTTTAAGACAATATCAAATTGTTTTTTGGAGAAACAGAAAATGAAAGAAGAAAAGTTTCAAAAGATAGTGGAAGAGATCAGCGAGTTTCTAGGAGACCATGCTCTGCGGAATCATCATTACCTGTTTGACGAAGATATTATCAAAATCTTTTCACAGTACAAAAAGAAACACGTTAAACGAGCATTAGAGGAAGTAAGATGAGTGATGAACAAAAACCAATTTTTTACCAGTACAGAACTAGACCAACAACCGACGACAAATATCCTTGGTCAGCGTGGAGAGAATGCCATAAGTCAATATACAAATATTTTTTAAGGGTGCCAGTGCTGCATGACTGGGCTTATGAGGTTCGTGCTTTGTACACCCAGCCTGCACCCGCTGCTCGACAACCGCTAACTGAAGACCAAATTACATCAGTTATTGCGGAGTGTGCGGCAAGGCATGAGCATACGGACTATGGATTTGCCCGTGCCATTGAACAAGCGCATGGGATTGGGGGTACGGAATGAACCGTGAAAAAGTTTTGGATTTGGCGCAATTTTTTAACACACAAAGGAGTATCAAATGATCAACATCAACGGTATTGAGTACATCCCTGCAACTGAGGCACAACCTCGCATCGTAGGCAGCCGCGCTGTTATCGTAGTTGACCGAGGTTGGATTTTTGCTGGTGACGTAACACGCGAAAATGGACGCATCAAACTGTCTCGTGCGATTCATGTGTTTCGCTGGGAAAGCATTGGGTTCGACGGCATGATCGCAGAACCTAAGTCGACAAATGTGACACTCAAGCCAATGCCAAATGGCGTAGACATGCCCGAAGGCGCAGAGATTTTCTGTGTGCCAGTTGAAGACGGATGGGGGTTGTAATGGATCAGTTCAGACCTGTCGGCTACGGCGACGGCTACGGCTACGGCTACGGCGACGGCTACGGCTATAGCAACGGCTACGGCAACGGCGACGGCGACGGCGACGGCGACGGCAACGGCTACGGCGACGGCAACGACTACGGCAACTGCTACGGCTACGGCGACGGCGACGGCGACGGCTACGGCTACGGCTACGGCGACGACTACGGCTACGGCTACGGCTACGGCGACGACTACGGCGACGGCAACTGCTACGGCTACGGCGACGGCAACGGCGACGGCTGCAGTACAGTGTCGCCTAATCGGGCTAGGAGGAAATGATGGACAGGACGAATGAGCGAAGTAGAAGACAAGGAAGATGTACTATGAGTGATGAACAAAATCCTGTAGCGTGGATGGTGAGAGACGGAGTGGTTGATTACCAACTGGTCAAAAGAAAAGAGCAAGCCGACCACTTAGTTGCAGAGCTACAAAAGAGACATGATTTGTCTGGAGCGCTGGCGGCTTTTAACGCCGTGGCACTCTACGCCCACCCCGCACCTGATGTAACGAAGCAGTTGGTGGAGGCGTTGGATGACTTGCTTTATCAAGCGCAGCGTTATACGGAAGGGTGGTTTGACTTTGACGAAGCCAAAGCAGCACTGGCAGCGGCGAAGGAGGCTGGGTTATGAGTGACGAAAAAAAACCTGTTGCCGTCATCTACTCAGTGCGAGTTGGTGGCGGTATTGAAGGCTCACTGCGCAAAGGGGCAAACACTGCGGAGGTCATCGGGAAGCCGCTGTACACCCGCCCTGTTCGACAACCGCTGACTGATGACGAGATTACATTGATCGTAGCGGAATGTGCGGCAAGGCATGAACACACAGACCACGGCTTTGCTCGCGCCATCGAAGCCGCGCATGGGATTGGGGGCAGTGATGACTGAACCCTACCACTTCATCGAATGCGGTTTGAACAACATTTATCTCATCAATGGCTTTAAGAGAATCATTCACAACTTCAAAGTCGAGTTTGTTTTTGAGGACTTGCCGGAGCTTTATCAAGCCATCGGGCGTCACATCTGCACCAAGCCATTCCTGACGGGGGCGGAGTTTCGTTTTCTACGGCAGGAGTTAAGGATGACTCAACGCACTTGCTCCGCGAAGTTGGGGGTCACGGAAAACATGGTCAGCCTGTGGGAGCGCAAAGCCAAAATCCCAAAAATGATTTTGGCGATTATGAAGGGGCTTTATTTGGAGCAGTTTGGGTATCCGTTTTTAATGATTGACCTGCTGCTGACTGACGAAACGCCAAGACCGGACAAAGCGTACTTTTTTGTTGATGAGCAGTTTACTTGGAGATTTACAGATAAGCCTACCACCGATCCATATAATCCGCGCACAGCAGATGCATACGAATGCACTGATGAAATGCTAGATGCAAGGTTTAAAAAATGATGGAAGGATTTATTGCGATTTCTACGCTTCTCTGTGGTTTTGCTTTCGGCTGGATTATTGCTCACAACGAAGTAGCAAAAGAGTGCGACAAACTGGGGAAGTTCTACGTTGGCGACACTGTTTATGAGTGCAAGGCAGTTTCAAAAAAGGATGGTGAGAAATGACGCTTGAAGAATTCAGGCTACTGCCTATGCAGTACAAATTTGGATACTCCGCAGATGACCACGCGCTTCGCCAGTACGTTAATGAGGAATACGGAATCGCCAGACAACTCTACACCCCACGCAACCCCGACACTTGTGAGTGGGGCAAGGGCGAGAATTCGTTCATGCTTCTGGCAACCAATGAAGAGTTTGATACGGTGGGAGAACTGTACACAGCATTCATTGCAGCGGCGAGTTTAGAGAGGCAAGAATGAGTTGGGCCGAATACATCAGCGGAATCCTGCTATGCGGAGGTTTGCTCGGGTTGTGGAGAAGGCCGTAAAAAATAATTGACTAAACCACGGGGCGAAAGCCCCTTTTTTATTGCTCAAAAATCAGTTATCGTAATACCTCAGACCCGCACTGTTTGCGGAGAAAGGTATTAAATGAGTAAGCCACACGCTCAAAAAGAAGAAATTATCAAAAAAGTGCTTGAAGGCATGTCAAATCACGGGCTTAGTTGTTTTAAGTCTTGCAAAAAAGCAGGTATTCCGAACAGTACGTTTTTACTTTGGGTTAGTGAGGATAAAAGCCTTGCTGACAAGTACATGCGTGCGCGTGATGATTTAATAGAGCGAATTGCAAACGACGCTATTGAAATTGCAGACGAGCCAGTAGGGACGACAGACTCAGGAGCTACGGATTCTGGAGCAGTTCAAAAACAAAGGCTCCAGGTCGATACTCGAAAATGGCTGCTTGCAAAACTTGCACCAAGAAAATACGGTGACAAAATAGAGGTATCTGGGAACCCAGAAAGCCCTTTAGTTCAAAGAATAGAGCGAGTGATTGTTAAGCCGTGACAACACTTCAGCTTAAAACGCCAGAGTGGGCTATCCCCTTGCTTGAGCCAAGCCGTTACAAGGGCGCATGGGGAGGTAGGGGATCAGGGAAATCACATTTGTTCGCTGAGTTGATGATCGAGGCGCACATTATGGATGCCAAGCGTAGAAGCGTGTGCGTTCGTGAAATTCAAAAGTCTCTGAATCAGTCGGTGAAGCGTCTGCTGGAAACCAAGATAGAGCAAATGAACGCCGGTGCATATTTTGAGGTTCAGGAATCCGTTATTAAGTCACGCAAGGGTGACGGGATGATTATCTTCCAAGGCATGCAAAACCATACGGCAGATTCTATCAAGTCACTGGAGGGATACGATTGCGCATGGGTTGAAGAAGCGCAGAGTTTAAGCCAGCGTTCATTAGACTTGCTTCGCCCGACAATCCGAAAGCCGAATTCCGAATTGTGGTTCACTTGGAATCCGAACAAAGCGACTGACCCAGTAGACGCGCTATTAAAGGGCGATACAAGGCCGCCTGAAGCCGTGGTAATAGAAGTTAATTATATGGACAATCCGTGGCTCCCAGAGGTTCTACGGGCTGAAATGGAGTACGACAAGCGCCGAGACCCAGACAAGTATGCCCACGTTTGGCTTGGCCAGTACAACAAGAACAGCAATTCGCGGGTTTTCCATAATTGGCGAATAGAGGAATTCGAGGCGCCAGCAGATGTAACGCATAGGCTCGGGGCGGATTGGGGGTTTTCAGTGGATCCGACTGTTTTGGTTCGTTGTCATGTTATTGGCAGAACTTTATACATCGACCATGAAGTTTATCGGGTTGGCTGCGAGATCATGGACACTCCGGACTTATTTTTTACTGTTCCTGATTCTGAAAAGTGGCCAATGGTGGCTGACTCTGCAAGGCCAGAGACAATATCGCACATGAGGCGAAACGGCTTTCCAAAGATTATGCCAGCGGTAAAGGGTCCAAAGTCATTAGAGGAAGGCATAGAGTTTTTAAAAACCTACGATATTGTTGTGCATCCAAGGTGTAAACATACAATTGACGAATTGACGCTTTACAGTTATAAGATCGACAAACTAACAGGCAATATACTTCCACTTCTGGATGACAAGAAAAACCACATAATTGACGCATTAAGATATGCTTGTGAGGGTGTCAGAAGGGCGGTTACAAATAAGCCTAAAATATTCGTGCCGTTGCCAACAAGTAACAAATGGTAGAGAATAAAGAAACTAAAGGGAATTATGTCTCGATTAACTAAAGAACAGCATTTTAATAACGTATTAGAAACGGCTCGCAATGAGTTCGATTCTATTCAATCCGCTATTAAAAATGAGCGGATGCAATGCTTGGAAGATCGTAGATTTTATTCTATTGCTGGAGCGCAGTGGGAGGGCCCGCTTGGTGAACAGTTTGAAAATAAGCCAAAGTTTGAAGTAAACAAAATCCATCTGGCAGTGATTCGCATTATTAACGAATACAGAAATAATCGCATTACTGTTGATTTTGTAAGCAAGGATGGAAAAAAGGCTGACTCACTCGCAGATACCTGCGACGGTCTTTATCGTGCCGATGAGCAAGATAGCACGGCAGAAGAAGCCTACGACAATGCTTTTGAGGAAGCGGTGGCTGGTGGGTTTGGCGCTTGGCGACTTCGTGCTGAATACGAAGATGAGGAAGACGATGAAGATGAGCGTCAGAGAATTAGGATTGAGCCTATTTTTGATGCGGACTCGTCTGTTTTCTTTGATTTAGATGCCAAGCGTCAAGACAAATCAGACGCCAAACGGTGTTTTGTGCTTTCCTCCATGAGCCGTGACGCTTATCGTGACGAATACGGAGATGACCCGAGCGATTGGCCCAAAACAATCACGCATACCGAGTTTGATTGGTACACCCCCAATGTTGTCTATATTGCTGAGTATTACCGCGTGGAAGAAGTTTCGGAAACCATCAGGGTATTTGAGACAATCGATGGTGAAGAAGAAAAGTATTCCGATTCTGATTTTGAAGCTGACGAAAACCTTGAGCAATCACTTGCTGCAATTGGCACAAAAGAAATCAGGAAAAAGAAAGTAAAGCGCCGCAAGGTGCACAAGTATATTCTTTCTGGTGGCAAGGTTCTGGAGGATTGCGGATACATTGCAGGCAAGAACATTCCTATTGTTCCGGTGTACGGCAAGCGGTGGTTCGTAGACAACATCGAGCGCTGCATGGGGCACGTTCGTTTGGCCAAGGATTCACAACGCCTAAAAAATATGCAACTCTCAAAACTTGGAGAGATTGCGGCATTCAGCAGCATGGACAAGCCTATTTTCACCCCCGAACAAATGGCTGGGCATCAGGTAATGTGGGCAGAGGATAACGTGAAAAACTATCCTTATTTGCTCGCAAACCCAATGACAGACATGAACGGTCAGCCGGTAGCTAATGGCCCGATTGGGATGAAGACAGCGCCTAACATTCCACCCGCAATGGTGGCATTGATGCAGGTTACAGAGCAGGACATGGCGGACGTTTTAGGTCGCCCTGAAAATGCTGAAAAGATGGTTAGCAACATTTCCGGTAAGGCCGTGGAGATGATTCAGCAGCGCTTGGATATGCAAACTTTCATCTATATGTCCAACATGGCGAAAGCGATTAAACGCTCCGGAGAAATTTGGCTCAGCATGGCCAAAGATATTTTTGTGGAAGAAGGCAGAAATATAAAAGCGATTGGCAAGCAAGGCGAGGTCTCAACCGTTGAATTGATGCGGCCTGTGATCGGTGAGACTGGCGAGACAGAATTTGAAAATGATTTGTCCCAAGCCAATTTTGATATCGCCGTGGATGTTGGTCCGTCAAGCAGCAGCAAGAAAGCGGCAACGGTTCGCGCAATCACGGGAATGATGACCATTACACAAGACCCAGAGACAATGCAGGTTCTTGGCTCAATGGCCATGATGAACATGGAAGGCGAAGGCGTTTCAGAGGTTCGTGACTTCTTCCGTCAGCGTCTTGTGAACATTGGTGCGGTTAAGCCAACAGAGGAAGAAATGCAGGCCATGCAAGCACAGGCCGCACAAGCCCAGCCTGACCCGCAGACACAGTACATGATGGCAGCAGCAAACCAAGCCGATGCAGAGGCATCCAAGGCGCGTGCTGACACTGTATTGACCGTGGCCAAGGCTGAAGAAACTCAGGCAAAGACGCTTAAGACGATGGCCGAAATTTCAGAGGTTGATCGCAAGCAAGCGTTTGAGGATTTGCAATTGCTTGGCAGTGCTTTTCAAGGCCAGCAACCACAGGAACAACAACCTGGCACACCGCCATTGGTTTAAAAAATATGGTATTCCGCTAAACCATTTTGAATTAGCGAGTTTTTTTACGGGTAATTAAATGCTAGAAAAGGCAGAGCAGTTTGATGAAGAAGTAATCGATTCTGAAGCACAAGAAATCGAGCAAGTCGAAAATGTCGATATTGAGGCCGACGACAGCCAAGACGAGCAAGAAGCGGAAGAAGAAATTACGGTTAGCATTGGTGAGGAGTCGCCACCTCAAGAGGAAGAAAAACCCGCTCCCGAGTGGGTTAGAGATTTGCGGAAAAACTACCGAGAACTTCAACGCGAAAAAAGAGAACTGGAAGCAAGGTTAAACCAACGCACAACAGAGGCAGAAAAGCCTATTACACTTGGTAAAAAACCAACCTTAGAACAGTTTGATTATGACGCTGAAATGTTTGAGGAGTCACTTGAAGAATGGTACGAACAAAAGCGATTAGTCAGCGAGCAACAGCATAAAGTAGAGCTAGAGCAGCAAGCGCAACAGCGCGAATGGCAAAACCGTTTAAGTGCGTATGGCGAAGCAAAGCAGAAGTTAAAAGTTAAAGACTATGACGAAGCCGAGTATGCCGTTCAGGAGACGTTCAGCCAGACAATGCAAGGGATTATCTTGCACGGCGCTGATGACCCCGCATTGATCGTTTACGCGCTTGGAAAGAACCCCAAGAAGGCAAAAGAACTAGCAGCAATTAATGACCCCGTGAAATTTGCTATCGCAATCGGAAAACTGGAGACGCAATTGAAAGTAAGCAGCAAGAAATCACCACCACCGCCAGAAAAGGCAATCCGTGGGAGTGGCTCCGGCTCAGGTTCGGTAGACTCGACATTAGAGCGCCTGAGGGCAGAAGCAGAAAAAACAGGTAACATGAGCAAGGTAATTGCTTATAAACAACAACTTCGCAAGAAATCAACTTAATTTAATTTGGAGTATTAAACATGCCTAACGCATTTAGCAAAGAAGAACGCGTCGCGTTTGAAAACGTCCTTGAAGGTTTTAACGACGCTTTGGTGCTGTCACGTAACGTGTCCGTATACAACACAGACTCATCCTCAATGGAGCGTTCAAACAACATCATTTGGCGCCCAATGCCTTACGTTGCTCAGTCATTCTCCGGCACGGACATGACATCCAACTTTAAGGATTCCACACAATTGGCCGTTCCTGCGACAATCGGCTTTAGCCGTTCAGCGCCTTGGGCAATGACCGCAACCGAATTGCGCGATACCTTGCAAGAAGGTCGTTTGGGTGATGCGGCAAAACAAAAGTTGGCCGCCGATATTAACTTGGCCATTATGAACGTTGCAGCAACTCAGGGCACATTGGTTGTTAAGCGTACCGCCGCTGCATCTGGCTTTGATGATATCGCCGCTGCTGATGCCATTATGAATGAAACCGGCGTTCAGTCATTTGATCGTTACATGGCCTTGTCTACCCGTGATTACAACAACATGGCAAGCAACTTGGCCAACCGTGCAAACATGGTAGGCAAGCCAACAACTGCATACGAAAAAGCATACGTTGGTAACATCGCCGGTTTTGAAACTTTCAAATTGGATTATGCAAACCGTTTGCTGGCTCGCGCAGGTGTGACCGTTTCTATTAACGGCGCTAACCAATACTACACGCCAAAAGCAACAAGCACGGCCACAACTGGTGAAACCGCTAACGTTGATAACCGTTACCAGACCATTGCAATTACCGTGACTTCCGGCACCGTTCGTGTTGGCGATGCCTTCACAATCTTGGGTGTGAATAACGTTCACGCAATCACCAAAGCTGACACAGGCCTGCTCAAAACCTTCCGAGTGACCGCCATTGTTACCGGTGCTGGTGGTACTGGTACCGTTCAGATTTCCCCGCCTATTATTTCTGGCGGTGGCTCAACCGATGCCGAAGCGCAATACAAAAACTGTACTGCAACACCGGCCAGCGGCGCAGCCATTACGTTCCTGAACACCGTGGATGCAAACGTTAATCCTTTCTGGCAAAAAGACGCGCTTGAGATTCTGCCAGCTTCTTATGCCGTGCCAAGCGACGCGGGTGCAGCAGTAATGCGAGCCAGCACTGACCAAGGCATCGAGGTGGTGATGCAGAAGCAGTACGATATCAACACCATGCGCACCAAGTTCCGTATGGATGTGCTCTACGGTGTGGTAAACAAGCAGCCTGAAATGTCCGGCATTATGCTGTTCTCTCAGACCTGATTGATTTAGTCTAATAAAGGGGTGGAGAAATCCACCTCTTTTCGTATGGAGTATTCATGCCGCTCAAAAAAGGCTATTCAGCCAAAACCGTATCAAGTAACATCAAAAAAGAAATGAAATCAGGCAAGCCACAAAAGCAAGCCGTGGCCATTGCTCTTTCATCAGCAAAAGAAGCAGCAGCCAAGGCAGGGAAAAAAATGTACCAAAAGGGTAAAAAATGAATAAGACCATGCTTTACAAACCAGACGGTGAATTTCAAGTAGATGATGGCTTTATTGATTACATCATCGTATGCGATGAAGATATAGATTCAAAAATCGCTGAGGGATGGTTTAAAACGCCACCAGAGGCTATCAATTCAATACCACAAGAAGACGCCCCTAAAAAGCGCGGCAGACCGGCAAAAGCAGAATAAGCATGGGCTGGACTAAAAGACAGTTTATTGAGCAAGCGTTTGATGAAATTGGACTGGCGCCTTATACATTTGATTTAACAGCAGACCAACTGCAAAGTGCGCTCAGAAAACTAGATTCAATGATTGCGATGTGGAACGCCAAAGGCATTCGTCTTGGCTTTCCGTTGCCAGCAAGCCCAAACAACAGTGATTTAGATACCGACACACTGGTGCCAGATTCAGCCATTGACGCGATTTGCTTAAATTTGGCCATGAAGATTGCCCCATCATTTGGCAAAGGGATTTCTTTAGAAACCAGATCCGGCGCCAAGGCCGCATACGATGCCATGCTTTTAAGGTTTTCTATGCCAATGGAAATGCAATACACATCTACATTGCCGACTGGTGCTGGAAATAAAAACTCTGCTTCTGACGCTCCATTCTTTGGCCCGCCAGTTGATCGGTTGTTGGTTGGTGACGATGGCGCTTTAGAATTTCTCTGAGGATTAAATGACAACTATTAACCAATTAACGACAATGGACTCGGTTTCTGATGGAGATCAGGTTCCATTTTTCAGTACAAATAATGGCGACACTAGAAAGTCGTCATTCTCAACTTTAAAAACTTATTTTCAAACCGGCATTACAGCCAATGACGATAAACTAACGCAATACTCGTCACCATCCGCGACAGGTTTCAGCGTACAGGTGAACAATGCTAGTAATAGCGTTTGGCTTGTATTGACACCAACCGGGGCATTTGCAGCAGGCACTTTGATTTTGCCATTGCTTGCAAACTGTGTAGACCGTCAGGAAATTTTAGTTAATAGCACTCAGGCAGTAACAACGCTTGCAATTAATGGCAATGGCGCAACTGTAACGGGCGCTCCAACATCATTAACAGCAAATTCATTTTTCAGATTGCGATTCGATAACGTCGCCAAAGTTTGGTATAGAGTGGGTTAAGGGTAAATAAATGAGCGATATTATTAAAAGTAAAGACAATATTCCGGTTAGATTCTCAGAAATGGGTGACGGAACATATGCGGAAGTGGTTTCGCAAAATCAATTTTCAAGCGGTGCAAATATCTTACTAACTGGTAAAAGTTTAACTTCTACTGGAACAAGTGTAGCGACCATAGTACCAAATGACCCACTCACATTTAAAGCAGCCTCATGTGTGCGAGTTGCGGTGACAGCTCCAGGTTATATTCGCATTAAAGACACTGAAGCAGCAGCGACATCAATTGATGTTTTAGTAATGCCAGAGGATTCAATTGTAATTAATACAAAAAATAAAAGATTTATTTCTTTTATTTCAGTGTCTGGAACGGCAATAGCAAATATCCAAGCGGTGAATTGCGAGACGTTTGATTTATTTGAATACGGTTTGAAATTTGATTTCATTAATCAACAATATCAAATTAATCAATAAAGAGAATAAAATGACGTTGATCTCAAAAAATTTTAGTGAAGTTATAACATTTTCTCGTGGCACAGGCGCAACCCGCGTCAATTCCGCAGGGCTTATCGTCGGCGTGGATTTCTCAGTTACTTCCAACACAATCGCAACTGGCTCCAAAACCTTCACACTTGCAGCAGACGCAAACGTGAACCGTGACTGGCCCGTTGGCTCAAACGTCATTGCCGTTGCTCAAGCAGGTGCGACAGGCAGCATGACAGGCACTGTGACGAGCTACACGCCGTCCACACAGTCTCTTGTGATTAACGTGGTGAGCGTGACAGGCAGCGGCACAAGCACGGATTGGCGCATTGGGTCACTGGAGATGCGGGAAGATTACGACCCTGTGACTCTTGTGCGGCGTGGGGTGTTGAGTGAGGTTGCGGCGACGAACACATCTTTAGGGTCGGATGATCTGAGCGGGTACACCGGAACAGCGGTTACGGAAACACCAAACTTTTCTTTGTCTCCAAGCGGCTCTAATAATGCAAGGAGGCTGCAAGGTACCGGAGCTACATCCGTCTATCAGCGGGCGGCGTCCATTGTTTCGGGCAGGGTGTACACAATATCGGTCTATGCAAAAGCTGCAAACGCTGGCGTAAACGCAACATTTCGACTGCTCGGTGACGGAAATATGAGTTCAGCGGATATGACGGCAACCGCAACTTTTGTTAGATATAAATACACATTCACTGCGGTTACGGGTGGCTCTCGTCAGCATGGTTTAGTTCGGCCTACAAATAACGCAGACTGGGACATTGTTGTCTTTGGTTTTTGTGTTGAGGAAGCAACGGATGCAACATCCTACATCCCAACCACAACCGCCCAAGTCACCCGCAACGCCGACTCATTCCCGCTGACCTCCGCAGCACTGACATCAATTCGTCAAGGCGAGTCCACTCTGTACGCTGAGATTGACTGCCCCGATACAGGCGTGGCGCAGAAACGTGCTTTACGGCTGTCTGGTGTCAATGCGGATATTCGCATTGGCAAGCAAGGCACAGGGACGCTGTCGAACTTTACGAAGATGTCTGAAGGCGCTGGTCTGCGCTTGATGGGGACTTCTGCTGGTCGTGGCCTATTAAATGACGGGCTTGAAAGTGCCCCGTTTACTTACAAAGAAATTACAGGAGCGATTCTAAACATAAACGATTTTAGTTCCGTTGCCTTTAATGGTGGGAATATTTATGGGCTTTCTATTGGTCAATCGGCGGCCATAAACGATGTAACCCTTCAGGAAAGAAGCATTGTTGCGGCACAGGGGGGACGTGGCTTTAACGGGGTGCATTGGAATGGTAGTAGATTTATAATTGCATCAAGCTCTGCAAACGTTGTAACTTTGTCCGACGGTAATTCTTGGAGGGTTGTTAGAAACACATCTGAAGTCATCACCCAACCCACAAACGAAGTCACATCCGGTCTGGTTGGCGCAACATTGCGTAATGTGATCGTTGGTAATGGAGGTTTCATTGCGACCTCTGATGACAACGGCGAGACTTGGACGAGTAGGACGAGTGGGACTACATTATCCATAAATGCCATTACCCACACAGGAACCAGATTTGTTGCGCAGACAACAGGCGGAGTAAGACCGGTAATTTACTCAGACAATGGTATAAATTGGACAACTGGTCAGTCAAATCTTGGGTCTGGTGACATCCACTTCGCTGCGGGGGTTGTGGTCAGCGCCGGGATTAATGGGAATATTTTTGTATCTTCAGATAATGGGGTAACTTTTGTTGCAGCAACGAACACAAACACCACGCAACTGCTTAACGGCGTTAGTTACTCTCCGACCTTAAACCTATGGATTGCAGTGGGTAACGCTGGAACCATAATAACTGCAACCGACCCAGCGGGCACTTGGACTGTTCAAACTAGTGGAACTACTCAAGGTCTAAACAAGGTCGGCATTTTCAATAACGCCATCTATGTTGTTGGCAATACTCAAACCCTGCTGACCTCGACCAACGGCACAAGTTACACATCTTTGAACGCTGGTGTAACAGCCAACCTCTTCGGCATCGCCGCCTCCCCCACAACCCTGCTGATAACAGGCTCGTCTGGCGCAATGGTTTCCTCAACAGACGGCACAACCTTCACATCACGCACGAACAACAACGCAACACTGAACGGCATCGCGTTCGGCAATAACACGTTCGTCAGTGTCGGCAACGAAGTCAACGGTTCAGGCTACATCGCCACGATTGCGGCTGATGGGACGGTTACGAGGCGGGTGAGTGGGACGACGGCGGGTATTAGTAATGTGAAGTTCGGCGCTGGGGCTTATTACGCTGTTTCTGGCGCTCAAGTTGGTAGAAGCACTGACGGCGTTTCGTGGGTATTCCAAACCCTCGGTGCCAACGCTCACTATTCAATGGCGATAGACCAAGCAAATAACAGGGTCTATTATCTCAGGCAAAACACGGCTCTAAATGTAACGGACTTAAATAACGTATTTGTTTCAGGCCCAAATATCGGATTTGCTCCCACCTTTGGGGATATTGAGATAGCGAACGGGGTTATTGTTATTGTTGGTAGCGGTGGGAACATTTCTACATCAACCAACGGCACAACTTGGACTCTCCGCACCTCCAACACAACCGCCAACCTCAACTCCGTAATGTTCTCCCAACGCGATCAACTCTGGTACGCAGCAGGTAACGGCGGCGTTCTCCTTTACTCACCTGACGCAATCACATGGACAGCCGTTCAAAACTCAGGAACGGCTTCTATCCTTGGTACAACGCTGCAAAGCAACCAACCTTTGCCGCAGTTTAAAAACGGCGTGAACAAAATCGCATTAAGTTACAAAGCTAATCAAGTAATTTCTGCATTGAATGGTGTTGCATCCACGACAGACACCACAGCAACGATTCCTTCGATTACGGCTGGAACGATTGGAGAAAACTTTAATGGAACAATTCAAAAAATTGAAGTTCTTGATTCAGCTTTAACAACCAGTGAAATAATTGAGAAAACGCTATGACAATTTTTTTGAAATTTGAATCTGAAGATCAATTTCTATGTGAATTGAACAAATTAAACATTTCACCGGCAAGTGAAATAAAAGGGGATGGGTTTTTTCTTTCAGTTATAGGAAAAATTACTGACGGTAAAGAAGAAATTATTATTGATGATGATGGTAAAGAAATAAAGCAGCCAACTTATTTAGATGGTTGGCATGTAAATATGATTTTAACATCGGAATTCAAAATGTTTGATAAATATAGAGTTGATGTGAAAAATCCAGTTAGAATATTCGGATAATTAAAAATGAAGAAAGACTCCAGACTTGAAAAGGTCGGGGTGTCTGGTTTTAATAAACCAAAGCGCACCCCGTCCCACCCAACAAAATCACACGTTGTAGTCGCAAAAGAAGGCGATAAAATAAAGACAATCAGATTCGGCCAGCAAGGCGTTTCCGGTTCTCCAAAAAAAGAAGGCGAATCAAAAGCGAGCAAGACAAGGCGTGAATCATTTAAGGCCAGACACGCTGAAAATATAGCAAAAGGCAAAATGAGTGCTGCATACTGGAGCAATAAAGAAAAGTGGTGAGAATTTTATTTTTATTGTGTTTTTTTCTATCCTCATGCGCATATAAGCCATTAGAAAATTTCCAATGGGAAAAAACGCAAGAGCCATCCGAAAAAATAGTTTTTGTAAAGCATGATGACCCCAACAAGTTTTGTAGAGAACTTGGCGTTAAGGTTGGCTTCATGCAAAAAATCATTGCATGTGCTTTAAGCACAAAAGATGTTTGCTTTATCGTTTCAAATTTTGAAGAAAAAGAAATACCGATTTACATAAAAGCTCACGAAGAAAAGCATTGTCTGGGCTGGAGTCACAATTAAAGGTATTGCAAATGCAAATTCCAATTTTGAATGGCATATATACAGATGGAGCGCCAAATGTTAGAACTTTATACCCACAAAATCTAATCCCCGTTCCAAAAGAAAACGGAGTCAGTAATGGCTATTACCGTCAAGCTGATGGCATTACTCAGTTTGGCTCTGGAACTGGTGTTGATCGCGGGGGAATTGAATGGAACGGTCTTTGTTATCGAGTCATGGGGACAAAATTAGTTTCTATTGATAGCGTTGGCGCATACACCGTTATTGGCGATGTTGGCGGCTCAGGTCAGGTTACATTTGATTATTCTTTTGATCGCTTGGCGGTGGCATCTAGTGGCGCTCTTTACTATTACAACGGAACTACATTTGTTCAGGTGACTGACGTCGATTTGGGAACCGTCGTTGATGTTGTTTGGGTTGATGGTTATTTTATGACCACGGATGGACAGTATTTAGTGGTTACCGAGTTAAATAACCCACTGTCAGTGAACCCATTGAAATACGGTTCATCTGAGGCAGACCCAGACCCAGTAGTGGCGCTCTTAAAATTGCGCAATGAAATATATGCTCTGAACCGCCACACAATTGAGGTTTTCGATAACGTGGGTGGCGAATTGTTCCCATTTGAACGCATTGAAGGCGCGCAGATTCAACGTGGTGCAATTGGCACGCAAGCGTGTGCGGTATACATGGATGCCGTGGCTTTTTTAGGTGGCGGTAGGCATGAAGACAATGCGATTTGGATTGGCGCGAACGGACAATGCACGAAACTATCAACTCAAGAAATAGATTATGAGTTGGCATCATATACAGAGGCTCAACTAGCAAACGTTGTGATGGAGTCAAGAGGCTCAAAATCACATCAGTTTCTATATATACATTTGCCTGATAGAACTTGGGTATACGATGGAATGGCCTCTAACGCATTGCAAACGCCCGTCTGGTTTAAACTTGTTAGCAGCATTACAAACGTTGGCCAGTATAGGGCGCGAAATTTTGTCTGGTGTTACAACAAATGGCTTTGTGGAGACCCAACTTCGTCAGCGCATGGTTATTTAGATGATTCAATTTCAACTCATTATGGCCAGACAATAACCTGGCAGTTTGGCACATCTATTATTTACAATGAAAGCCGAGGGGCGGTGATTCATCAGTTGGAACTTGTATCGTTAACTGGGCGGGTGGCATTAGGAACGACCCCGACAATTAGCACGGCATATTCAACCGACGGTGAAAACTGGAGTCAAGAGAAATTCGTTTCTGCCGGAACCATAGGGCAATCAAACAAAAGGATTGTTTGGTTTCAACAAGGGGCGCTTCGTAATTGGCGATTGCAGCGGTTTACAGGCACAAGCGATGCCTACATATCAATTTTAAGGTTGGAAGCCAACATAGAGGCGCTAAATGTCTAGAAAGCAGCCATTAACTAGAAATCAACTTGCGGAGTTCCTGCCTAACCATGAAGCAATAAAAGCATTTGAGCGAATCATGGATGAGGTTTACAACCTTATGCCTGCTGACATTGTAACGCTTACCAACTTGGCAAATGAAGCATATTTACAAGGCTCATCGGCTGGTAATCAAGCAGAGAGCGTATCTGGAAATTCTAGGCAGTTTGATTATTTGGACTTCCCTATTTCATCGGTTCCGGTTGCGCAGGCCAGACGTGTTTTTTATGATGACGGAGACGGCACTCTGGAATTGGTGTTAAAAGGCGGTAACGTTTCGTCAAAACTTGGTCAAGGTGAAATTCAACTTTGTTTTAACGGCTCTGCAAGTTCATTGCCACGTGGAACGGTTGTTCAGATCACAGGCGCGCAGGGTAATAGAATCAAAGTAGCCCGTGCAAAAGCGGACGCTGAGGCCACGTCTAACCATACCTTTGGTTTCGTGGCTGAAACGCTTGCGAGCGGCGCAGAAGGGTATGTAATCAACTCAGGATTGATTCGCAAACTAAATACGATTACTGATTCTGATGGAAACGCTTTAATCGCTGGAGACACGCTTTATTTGTCACCGCTGACGCTTGGCGGGTATACAAAAGTAAAACCTGTTTCGCCAAATCATTTGGTTATTGTTGGCTTCGTGGTGCGGGTCCATGCTTCTGTTGGCGAGATTTTTATCAAAATTGATAACGGGTATGAGCTGGACGAGTTGCACAATGTATATCTCCCCTCCCCCGCTACTGACAATGCACTGGTTTATAACGCAGCAAATTTGCGGTGGGAGGCCGGCCCTGTTATCAAGTCTGGCACTTATACGCCTACGCTCACAAACGTTACAAACGTAGCGGCCAGCACTTCGGCAGTTTGCCAATGGATGCGCGTTGGTTCCGTTGTAACTGTTAGCGGCACTGTGGATATAGACCCAACAGCAGCAGGGGCGTGCGTGCTCAGAATGTCGCTCCCTGTGGCAAGTAATTTTTCTGCGGTTAATAATGCTGGAGGTACGTTCTCAACCACCACGGCGGGGCAGTCTGACAATGGGAGCATTATTGCAAACGTTGCATCTGATGTGTTTGAATTTGGCTTCAATGCGGTTAATATCGCAAATGCAAAATATGCTTTTTCAGCAACTTATCAGGTAATCTAATGGTAATCACAGTTAAAAACATTATTCCCAGAAAATTCGCTGAAAATTCACAAACAGCGCAATATACTGCATCAGGCTGTAAAACAGTGATAGATAAATTCACAGTAACAAATAATTCGGCTGCAAACGTATCATTAAGCATTAACCTAATCCCATCTGGCGGTTCAGCATCAACAGCAAACCGAGTGTTAAATACTAGGTTAATAGCGGTGGGGGAGTGTTATATTTGCCCTGAAATGGCTGGGCAAGTATTAGAGGATGGCGGGTTTATTTCTACGCTTGCAAGTGCAGCATCATCACTAACAATCAGTGCTTCAGGTAGGGAAATTGCATGAAAGATATTAAGCCACCTAAATTTATTGGTTATTCTTTTTCTGGTATACCGGCAGAGGAACCATTTATCTCTGAAAAAGAGAATAACAAAAACCTAGAAATGGTCAAAGTTAATTGGAATCTTGGACCGGAGAAAACCTCAATCTACCCAAAAGACAATAAACAATTTTGGGTTAAATTATCAAAAGCGTGGAGCGTTTCAGAGTCTGATGCAAGACGTAGATTTTGCGCTAATTGTGAATACTTTGATAACACACCTGCCACGATGGCCAAAATGGAAAAGATACCGCTTAATGATTTAGACAAAGATGGCGGTGGTCGTGGTTATTGCAATAAGTTTGATTTTATTTGTCATAACTTGAGAACTTGCCAAGCATGGGAAGAAAAAGAGTTTGAATCCGAGGATTGAAATAATCAAAAACTCAATAAATGAAGAATTGAATGATGTTTACTCTGATAAATATATTCTTTCTTCATTTTGTGATTATGATATAAAAGAGCCAATTATTGATAATAGCGTGGTTTATTATTCTGCCTATGTGAATAATAAATTTGCAGGATGTTTCGTTGAGGTTATTAAGTCGCCATTTGATAGCGAATTACATTCACTTTTAAAAAAACATTCAAGAAAGCACTCAAGAGAATTGGCAATTGCTTTTATAAAAATGATTTTTCAGACAAGAAGTGTATTTAGGGTTTCAACTACTGTAATACATTCTGCACAAAAAGTAATTAATTTTTGCATGAAAATTGGCTTTGTAATTGAAGGTTTAAAACAAAATGCAAACATTAAAAATGGACAGGTTCAGAATGTTTTGCAATTTAGAATTTTAAGGGGTGAATTATGGGTTCAGTAGTAAAATCGGTTGGAAGTTTTGTTCTTCCTGCTGCTGGTGCTGCGGCAGGGTTTATGATCGGCGGGCCTGCTGGCGCTGCTGTTGGTGCCGGCCTTGGTGCGTCTATTGGTGGGGCAAAACAACAAGCAGATGCAGCACAAGAAGCGGCGCAGACTCAGGCTGGTTCGGCACAAGCAGGAATATCAGAGCAGCGTAGGCAATTTGATAAACTAACCGAATTGATGTCTCCTTACGTTACTGCTGGAGCTGGCGCTCTTGGGCAACAGCAGGCCATTTTAGGATTGCAGGGGGCAGAGGCTCAAAAAGCGGCGTATGCAGGAATTCAGCAGTCACCCGAATTTCTGGCCATGCAACAACAAGGGGAGAACGCATTATTGCAGCAGGCCAGTGCTACCGGTGGTTTACGAGGTGGAAACATTCAGGGCGCACTTGCACAGTTTCGCCCAGGATTATTAAACCAATTAGTGCAGCAGCGATATACGAACCTTGGTGGCCTTACATCTCTTGGCCAAGCGTCAGCAGCAGGGCAGGCAGGAGCCGGGATGCAATCGGCTGGAGCGATTGGCAATTTATTGGCGCAGCAAGGTGCAGCATTGGCAGGCGGTCAAATTGCAAAAGGCGGTCAATTGCAGCAAACATTGGGCAGCGTTGCTGGAATGGCTGGAATTGCTGGCGGCCTTGGATGGAAACCTTTTTAAAGAGTAAAAAATGCAACCAATTAATTACATGCCACAAAATCAACCTGATTTAATGAAAAACTTTTTATCGGGTTTACAAACAGGTTCGGCAATTTCTGATATTCAATCAAAACGACAAGAGGCTGAAAACGCGCTCAAATTAAAAGAGCAATACTCTAAAGATATGCAAGACGCTTTCAAATCGGGAACTTCAGAAGCGTTTGGCCAATTGGCAATTAAATACCCATCGCAGAGAGAGGCCATTCTTGCAGGTGGAAAATTAATTACAGAAGAACAGCAAAAAAGCGCATTTAATGACGCTTCAAAAATCTATAATTCAATTTCAAATGGAAATGTGGATTACGCTAAAAATTTTTTAGATACAAAGATACAGGCATTTCAAAACTCAGGAAAAGACGCAAGTGATTACATTGAGTTAAAAGCACAATTAGAAAAAGACCCAAAAATTGCTCAAGCGTCATCAGCATTTATTGCGTCTTCACTTAATCCTGAAAGATTTTTGCAAATTGCAAAAGCACCGTCTGATGTTTCAGAAGCAAAATCAAAAGCAGAGAAAGCGGAAGCCGAGGCCAGAATAAAAATTGAAACCGCAACAGATGAAATCTCAAAGGCGAAAGCAACACGAGAATTCGAGCAGGCCAAGGCAAAAAAAGAACAGATTCAAGCCGACACAGAATTAAAAACAAGAATGGCTGAGCTTAATTTTAAACAAGCGCAGATTAACAAATTCAGGGTTGAGACAAGAAATCTAGACTCGCAAGGGAAAATGTTAAGTTTAGACCTTAAAGCTGCATTGAGTGGCCTTCCGCTGCCGAGCAAAAAGACTGAAGGAGGTGGCGGTGTTGCCACAGAAGACGAGCGTAAGGCGGCGGGTTGGTTGGCACAAGCCACCAACGCATACAACAATATGCTTGGCGCAATGTATACAAAAGAGGGCAAAAAAACTGGAGCCGAAGCCCCCGGTGTAATTGAATCTGCTGTTGAAGGCGTGCCTTTGGTCGGAGAAAGGAGCGCAGCATTATTTCGCGGAACAGATCGCCAAAAATTCACTCAGGCGGCGAGTTCTCTTTCCGAGGCCTTGCTTCGTGCAGCCACTGGTGCTGGGGTGAATAAAGACGAAGCCAAGCAAAAACTGGAAGAATTGACGCCACTCTTTACCGATGACGAAGAAACGCGCAAGCAAAAACTTGCAGCTATTCCAATGTATTTGGACTCTTTAAAGTCTAGAGCCGGTCGTGCAGCGCCAAAAGATTATCAAGTTCCACAGATTCCATCACCCAAATTTTCTGTAACTACGCCAGATGGAAAACAATTTATATTCCCAAGCCAAAATGCAGCGGATGAATTTAGAAAAGCGATTGGGGTTCAATAATGGATTATGAAGCGCTCGCAAAAAGTCTTGGCGGTTCATCTTTACCAGCTGAAGAACCAACAACAACACTTGCAGGATTGGCCGGAGCTGCAACTAGAGGATTAGCCTTACCTGCAACTGGTGCGGCTTTAGGGGCTATGGCTGGCGCTCCAATTGGCGGTGTCGGTGCTATTCCAGGTGCGCTCGCCGGTGCTGGTGCAGCGACATTGGCGGGGATGGTTGGCGATCCAATTGTGAGTTATGTTAATAGTTTGCTCGGAACAAAATACAAACTCCCGACTGATGAGCTTGAAGATTTGCTCACTAGAATTGGGGTTTCCCGTCCAGACACAGAAGCGGAAAGAATTGTTCAAGCAACTATGACCGGAGCAGCTGGAGCCGGTGGCGGTGTTGCAGCTGGTAAAGCGTTGCAAATGGCGGCGGGTCAAGCATCGCCATTATTGGGTGCGGTTGGGCAATCAATGGCTGCGGTTCCAAGTTATCAAATAGCAAGCGGAGCACTGGGGGCGGCATCAGGCCAAACCGCAAAAGAAATGGGCGCTGGTACCGCCGGACAAATTGCAGCAACAGTCGCAGGCGGAATATCCCCATCAATACCTCAAGCTGTAAAAATTGGAACTCAAAAGATTGCGCAGGCTATCGCGCCAGCAGGCGCAGGTATCCGCGAGAAAATTGAGCCCACATTTAAAGAGTCAGCGCAAAGTATAAAATCAACAATTTCCGCAAAAATTTCACCAGAAAAAAATAAGCAAATTTATGAGAAATTAAATTTAGAACCCGATTCTACTGACGTTGTAAAGTTTAAACTTTCGGGGACTCAAGTAATTCCAGACTTGACCGCAGAGCAGGCATTAAAACAAGGGTGGAAAGAAGGAGCAATTGCAAGTATTAAAACAGCGTCTGATACTGATAAAAAAGCAATGAATAAAATGCTCAACATTTTTGAGCTTGGGCAAAAAAGCGAAAAGTTTAGGATTCAAAACAGGCCGGCTGACGTCCTTGGAGAAACCATAGACAACAAAATTCAATTTGTTGCAAACCAAAGAAAAAATGCTGGAAAAGAAATTGAAAAAATAGCGGAAACACAATTAAAAGGTCAAAGAGTTGATTATCAACCTGCTATAAATTCATTTCTTAATGATTTAGAAAAAATCGGAGTTAAGGTAGAAATTTCACCAAGTGGAGTTATAAGCACAAGTTTAAAAAACTCTGACATCCAAGGTGATAAAACAGCAAAAAGAATTTTAAACTCTGTTTTAGAAAGATTAAGCGATGTAAATGCGCCAGACGCTTATGGCGTTCACAACGCAAAAAGATTTATTGATACGCAAGTTAGTTGGGGTTCAAAATCTATTGGAACGCCATTAACTACTCAAGCGGAAAAGATTTTGAAAAATCTTCGCAGAAATTTAAATGAATCTCTTAGTGAAAAATTCCCAGAGTATCAAAAAGCAAATAAAAAATACTCTGAAACAACATCAGCGCTTTCTGATATTCAAAAAGCAATTGGAACAAATATAAATTTAGATTCTGAAAACGCAAATAAGTCAATTGGAACAGCGGCTAGAAAATTAACAAGTAATTATTCCTCTCGGGTTAATATGATCGATGCTCTGGATAACATAGAAAACACAGCATCGTCATACGGATTAAAATCTAACGACAACGTTGTTAATCAGTTAATTTTTGTAAATGAATTAGATAGAATGTTTGGCGCTGCGGCAGATACATCACTAAAAGGTCAAGTGTCACAAGCAATGGAAACCGGAGAAGCAATAGCGCGTGGTAAAGCCGCTCAAAGAGCAATGGATTTGGCTTTTGAAAAGTTACAGGATTTGCGTGGAGTAAATAGAGAAAATGCCTTGAAGTCAATGAAAGACATTTTAAAAGAAAAATCTACTTCAAAAACAAACCAATTTACTGTTAGATAAGAAAGAATAATAATGGCACAAACAGCAAAATCACCGTTTGAAGTTTATTACGGAACTGATGGTACGCCATTAGAAAATGGTTACATTTATTTCGGTGAATATGGGCAAAACCCTGAAACTGTACCGATTCAAATTTACTGGGATGAAAGTTTAACTATTCAAGCAAGCCAGCCAGTGCGAACCGTAAACGGCTATGCCTCAAGAAATGGAAGCCCGGCTAATGTTTATGTGCCTAGCAATTATTCTATAACCTTGCGTGACAAAAATAAGAATTTTGTTTTCTCATCACTTTTAAATGAAACCGAATCAACAGCAGCTGCAAACGGCGCTAATAACTCCTACCCTTACGTGATTGATGGATTGTTGCCACTTCCACCAACTGGCGGGTGGAATAACCTCACTGCAACTTTTCCGACTGGCACGGCATGGGTTGAGGGAAATCAGGTTACATTTCCCGGGCAGGTTCTTTCTTTTTCTACAAATACATACACGGACGTGTACATTGACAAGGCCGGTCAATTGTTTGCAAAGTCAAACGCTACTTATTGGCTATTGACAGAGGAAAACGACAAGGCCAAGATTTGCAGGGTTCAGACTGATTCGTCAAAAATCCTCGGCCTGTCTGACATGCGGAACCGTGTCACCTCTGACCGTGTTTACGTTCCTGAAGCGTCGTTAGATTTTAATAAAATTATTGGTGATTTTGACATTCCAAAGACTGCGCTTTCCTATGCTGCAAATACATTTTTCAATTATGGCGCAAAGGTAAAGATTGGCGATAACCTTTATATCTGCCTGCAATCTGGTGTTACCGGCGCTGCAAGTGCTCCAAGTGGCTTTGTCGGTCCAACTTGGGATGAAGAGTTGCAATGTTATGTATTTGTCGATGGCTCAGTTAAATGGTTTTTTATTGCTGAATTTGACATGCAAGGCTCATATCGTTGGGGCGTGAATAATGGCGTGGTTTGGTATTTCTCAAATCTTGGCATCTTTTATATTTTAGATAGGCTGGGCAACACTAGAATTCAAGAATACTTGGACGCATACATTTTCAATTTGATTACCCGCTGGCTTTCAGGTGTGGCAATCCAAAAAGGAATGAAGCGTTATATCAATGGAAACGTATACCGCGCCACCGTTGGTGGTACCACTGGAGTAACGGCGCCAAGTGGAACAGGAACGGCAATTGTAGACGGAACCGTCACATGGAAATATATTTACCCGCACGTAGGTGAATATGTGGCATGGGCAACAGGCCAAGCAATTACGGCAGGCCAGCGCAGAACGTCTAGCGGCAACATTTACCAAGCAAGTACAAGCGGAACCACCGGAGCAACAGCGCCAACCGGAACTTCAGATGTTATAAATGATGGTGGTGTCACTTGGTACTTTATGAATCCAGTAGGCGTGTTTACAACAGGCACCGACTGGTATGTAAACGATTTGCAACAGGATAGATATTCAATTCGTCCGGCAGACTCGCATGATGCCTATGCCTCATCGTTTTTGCGCCTAGTGGCTCAGTGGTTGAAAATCAAGAATGATTATTCATGGCTGAGCGCTACAAACGTACACAACCAAACAAACCTAACCACACTTAAAAACGTCGCGTTCTCAAACCTTGCGAGATGTCAAAAATCATACACAACCTGGGCGACCTCAACGGCATATACGCGTGGCTTGTATCGCGAGGCCAATGGCTCAGTATATCTATGCACAACTTCAGGCACATCGGCCTCTAGCGGTAGCGGTCCAAGTGGAACCGACCCAACTGTTTTTATTATTGATGGTACGGCGCAATGGCGTTATCAGTACCCACTTGCCCAAGGTTTGATAACCACTTTTCAAAATGAATTGCATTCAAACGCACTAGAAAAATGGCCTGTCTGCTACTTGCAGGACAACTGCGAGAATTACTCCGGCTTAAAAGCGTTTTCAGACATGCTGGCGGCCATCGGAGACGCTGACACAACTTACTACGGGAATATAGCAGCAGGCGTTGCGAATGGCGTTAAAGCACTCTACAAGGCATCAACAAAAGAATGGCGCTTTGCAGATAATGCTTTGACTGTGAACCAAGCGTTTTACCCGGACATGATGGCGGCAATTTTCCCTGAATTGCACCAAGTGCCGGTAGGAACCTCCCCCGAAATCATCGCTGACCTGTACGGCCACGGGTATGAGTTCGTAAACCGAGTATTTCCTACTTGGTGGTATAGAAACCCTGACACTCTGGCCTCTTTGGTTATTGCCTATGTCGCGGTTCGTTATCGACAAGAGCCTAAAAAGGGGGCAATGGCATTAGAGCACGCAATGTCGCACCACTTACGGCAAGGTTTACCGCAGCTTGGCACTTTTATGTTCTCCGACCTGTGCTATGCGTTTGCAATGCGGTCTATGATTGTGAATCCATTGGCAACGCAAGGCACACTATCTTTGTGGCAAGGTCAGGCGCGTGGAAGCCTTGAGTTCTCTGATGACGGCGTTTATGATTTGGGAACGGCAAACAAACGCCCAAGACGTGCGCTAATTCGTGAATTTGTGGAGTTGCAAGAATTGGCGGCAACCCCAAGCCAGCCAGTAGCCAACCGAGCTAGATTGTTCACAAGGGACAACGGCAGCGGGAAAACTCAATTGTGCATATTATGGCCGGGCAATGCGGTAACTGTACTATCAACGGAACCTTGAAATGAAAATACTGCTTCTGCTAATGATGGCCTTTTCTTTTGATTATTCATTCGCTCAATTACCGCCAATGGAGGAACTCCGTTATTGCGGAATTCCAAAGCGCGATGAGGATGGCTCAATTAGCAGAAGCAGTGCCGTTATTGCACAATTTAAAAGAATTCACCCATGTCCAGTAGATTGGAAAACGTCTGGCGCTTGTAAAGGCTGGGCGATTGACCATGTAATACCGCTCGCCTGCGGTGGTTGTGATGCAGTTAGTAATATGCAATGGCTACCAATTGGAATAAAATCACAGGCAATTATTGGTAAAGATAGATTTGAAAGAAAAATCTATCAAAAAGAAATCAAATGCAATTAAAGGGCAAAAATTGAAAGCTGCATTTTATAAGGGTAAACACCGTCTATTTAATAAGTTGGTTTCCGTGTGGGATAGAGGCCTATATTCACACATGGAATTGGTTTATGAAGATAACCAATCAGCCTCAAGCAGTTTTATGGATAGCGGTGTACGCTTTAAGCATATCGAATTTAATGGTTCTAATTGGGATTTTATCGAACTCCCAAGAGGGTTATTTGACGAATCTATTTCAAGAAATTGGTTTGAAAATCATTTGGGCTATAAATATGATTTCCTTGGGCTAATTAGATTTGCATTCGGACCAATTAAGCAAAATAAAAAGAAATGGTTTTGCAGTGAAGCGTGTTTGGAATCGCTCGGAATACATGACGCTTGGCGCTTTACACCAAATTCAGCGTATGCGCTTTTAAAAAGCATGGCAGAGAAAGAGGATAAAAATGTCTGATAGTTCAGAATCATTTTTGCATAAGTTCTTTTTTTGGGGATTGTGCGCAGTTATTACCTCAAGCGCTGCACTGCAATGGCAAACCTACAAAGAGCAAAACGCAATGCGGCAGGAAATGACACAGCGCTTTGTAGAAATTGCCCAGATATATAAAAGCCACGACGCCAGATTAGCGTCATTAGAGCGCGATCTGGCCGAGACAAAGGGGCAAATGGTAGGCTGGGATACGCTGAAGCGGATAGAGTTGTTTTTGGGCGCCATGCCTGCAAACCAACGCGGTGCAGCATTGTCCACCGCCATCAGGTCTGAAGTCGAGACAAAGACAAAAAAATGAGTTTCAAACTTGGCGCTCAATCAGAAAAAAATTTAATCGGGGTTCATCCTGATTTGGTTCTGGTTGTGCGTGAGGCCATTAAAATCACCGACATTGATTTTAAAGTTATCGAAGGTTGCAGAACTTTAGCGCGGCAGAAGGAACTTGTTAAAATCGGCGCCAGCCAGACAATGAACAGTCGCCACCTAACAGGCCATGCAGTAGATTTGGCGGCCTTATACGGCAGCAAGGTGGCGTGGGACTGGCCTTTGTACTATGTGCTGGGTGATTGTGTAAAAGAGGCCGCAAGGCGGGTTTCAATCCCAATAGAGTGGGGTGGCGACTGGAAATTATTTAAGGATGGCCCACACTTTCAACTACCTTGGAAAGAATATCCAATATGAATCCATTACTGATTGGCAGCGTTATTGACATTGGCTCAAAAGTCATTGATCGCTTATTTCCAGACCCGCAACAAAAAGCAATTGCACAACTAGAACTTTTGAAACTGCAACAGTCTGGAGAGTTTAAAGAATTGGACGCTCACGTTGAACTCGCACGCGGCCAGATGGAAATAAATAAAATTGAAGCGGGTTCTGATTTATTTCGAGGCGGATGGAGGCCAGCATGTGGGTGGATTTGTGTGTCTGGGCTTTTTTACAATGCTATTTTGCAGCCTATCGCACCGGAGTTGGTGGCGATAATAACAGGGAAAGCGATGACACTGCGACCGGCTGATACCGAGGTGCTAATGACGCTTTTAGGTGGCTTGCTAGGGCTTGGCGGCATGAGATCATGGGAGAAACTCAAAAACCGCCAATGAATCAGACGCTATACGTGAACAATTTTTCTATTTTATCGTTCACGTAATCCATAAATGATTTTTTATTTCCTTTTTCTTCTTCATTTGAATACAGAGGAATAGGGTCTGAGAACTTTATTCTTCTGTAAAGTAATTCCTGATCGTTTTTATATGAAATTGCCTCGCTGAATGTACAAAATAGAATCTGACTAGAATTAAAATTCGGCAAGTGCAATCTCAACATCCAAGCAACTGGCTTATTCATATTTTCCTTGACTCAATAAGTTTATTAATAACCACTGTCCTAGAAAACCCAGTTAGATCGCAAATTTCTTTTAGAATCTGGGTTTCTTTGGCGCCAAGTAGAACGGTTAATTTTGACCCGCCAGAAGCAATGTGCCGTTCTAAATGCGCTTTTACTGCGCGTTGAACTGATTTTGTCATTGTGTCTCACAAACTTTGTAATATAAATTCTAGTATTATTAAAAAAATCATTTTTCATTAAGCCGGTTTGCCACCAATGTCGCATACCCTGCAATATCCACCCAGCTATCGGCATAATCTGAATCGCCGTTTATAATCCTGGCAATCTTATGGCAGATCATTTCTAGGGCTTCCGCCTGGTCGCATGATAAATTTTTTGCGCGTTTCATTAATTCAACGGTAATTATTGACTTCAAACTTTGCGCCACAAATGCGTGGTCTTTGAATTTACCGTATCTTAAACCGCGCTCATCCAATATATTTTCAACGCTCATATTTCCCCACGTATGCGCCAGCCAATTTCTAAAGACCGGACAATTTCTCTCACTTTGTAAACGTTCATTCTGAAATACGCTTTTTTTGCATGAATAATTGAATTCTCGAACCTCTTTGCAAAATCAGGTGGTATTTCCTCTTTGTCTTTTAACTTTCTGGCCATTTCCTTCATTGCCTCAAAATCAATGCTCAACTTAAATGATTTTGATAGCGCTTCAATCACCTCAGCAAGGCCGAGAACGGCTGGGTGCGCAATGTAGTACAAACCTTCAAGGTCTTTGTAAAGAACCGTTCCATCCTCAGTAGAATAAACCTCACCGGCTATTAACTGAGAGCAGAACAGTTCGATACCGCCAAAAACAGTCTGAACTTGCGCAAGCGTTGGGCGCTTAAACCGCATCGCTTTCGTTCCATTTGTTCAGGGTTTTGGCAATGTTTTGCAGAATATAAAGAGGAATTTCACTCCGAAACCCTTTTTCTGGGTTTATCAAATTGATAAGCAACTCTTTGTATTCCTTCAATTCATAAGTATTCATTTAATCCCCATCAGTGAATATACGTTATAAAAACAAATTACGGCAGATAAAACACAACACACGCCAACAACGCAACAGCAAATAAAATCATCTCTCATACCCCAATCCCAATAAACAAAATCACTGCGAGAACAAACCCAACAACCCCACCGCAAAACATAGGATGGCGGTCCATCCAGTTGTCCTCGTAAATGTAGGCATTGCTACCATAGGCATCGAGCCTAGTACGCGGTGTTTTTTTAAACTTGTCATAGAATTTCATTTTTTCTTCTTCTTTCTTCAATTTGTTTTTTAAGGTCATCTATCTGAATCAGATAATTCAGAATGTTTCCAATCTCGTTTACTTCAAGCGCTGCGGCTTTTCTTGCCTCAACTTCTAGCCTGTCTGCGGCTTTGCGTAATTCCTGAGCTGCTTCAAAAATCATTTTTGCCTTCATTTAAACTCCCCTGTTGAACCAATATAAGTATACTAACACACATAAAAGACAACAGGAAAGTTTTTTTAATTATTTTTTATCAGAACGGAACATCATCCTGAATGTCCGCGACTGGCTTTGGCTTTGGCGCTGCTGGCTGGTCTGAATCTGTTGGTTTGCTTGCAAAATTAATTCCAACAACTTTCCCGGTCAGCTTGGATTTCTCTGCCCCATCCTTGCCGACATAAGTCTCAATGTGGAGTTCGTCCAGACTTGCGACAATCTTTGTTCCTTTGGTCAGATACGGCGCCAGTGACTCTGCCTGTTTGCCCCAGATGGTGCCATCAATCCATTGTGTAGGACGCTTACCGTCCTTTCCCTTGCGTCCGTAGGTGTATGCCAGTGATATGCTTGCAACGGCATCGCCACCGCTTGTGAAACGAACCTCAACGTCACGACCAACTGTTAAAAGTGCTGTAAACATTATTTCTTTTCCATTCTTTTAGTAATTTGTGATACTTCATCGTTAAAAAAATTCACTTCTTCTGCCAGGTTCTTGATGTAATCCTCGTCACGCTCAACCCGCAAGACAAAAAGTTGCAAATGCTCAGGAAAGCGTGGGTCATAACTTACGAAATCGCACCACTCTGCATTGGTAACCCACAAGCCGAATTGAACCTGTGGCTTGTACTGTGATGGAAGGCGGCCAGCTTCAAGGTATTCAAAATGCGTGGCTGACTCAGGACATTTGATTTCAATCAAATTTGTGCCGTTGAATCCGTCCGGTGAATAACCAATGAATTCATCCTTCACTTTAATGAAACCGGCCTCACGAACCATTACGCCATTCAGTGACTCATACGCACCGCGAGCGAATTTCTCTTGCTCGATGCCCCATTGCATGGCGCCACTAAAAAAGCCATTTTCTTGAACGGATCCGGTAATTCGCTCAACCGCTAATTTTGTGCGGTATTGCTTGCGTGTAGCGGCCTCCCCTCCGGTCTTTAACTTTGCCAGCACATTGGCCACACCAGAGCCGGTAACGCAGCCCAAACGGGCGTTAAACCATTCTGGTGACCGTTGCTCAAAATTGAGTTCTATCGTTTTCATGAAAGTTCTTTCTTGCGTGTGTCTTTAGCGTCTGCGAGCAATTTCTGCTGAGCTGGCTGTATTGATGTCCAAAGTTTGGCCAGATCATCAAGCGTTTCGCATTCTTTGATTTTCTTTTCCAATGCCAAATCTTTTGCAACTTCTGGCCTAATTTGAATTGTTCCATTGCCATCGTCATCGTCATCACCGACAACGGTAACCAAGGCCATCAGGCTGAACCGTCTAGCGTAGGTTGTGGCTGACCCAATGCCGTGTGCGTTCTGCTTGTCTACAAAAACCGTTATGCCTTGAGTTTCAATCCATTGTCCTGACTCGTGCATCAGCAGATTAGAGCAGGTGACACCGCTCTCGGTTGTTGTAACGTCCTGTAACAGGCTCAAACCGTTACGAGCTAGAACCGGCACAACCGCATTGCGAACTGACGCCAGACTAGCGTATGACGATTTGAAATGCGGGTTTTTACTATCGAACTGCGGATTGTTCATTTCGCTTTGTGCTTTTGCCAGTGCGAATGCCAGGTCGGAGATGCTTTCGGATTTTTTCATTTTTTTCTTTCGGTTGTAGGGGCTTTCGCCCCTGTGTGGTTTATTCGTTTTCTGCGGTGTAATACGCATTCCTGATTGCCACTTCAGCAGTGGCCAACCTTACGTATTTGGCAAACAATGCGCCTACAACTTCATCAGGCGCGCCAGCAGCGACCAAGTGAATGCACTGGTACATATCTTCGTGGCAAATGCGCTCATCCACCTCTGCCAAGGTGTTGTATGCCTCGACAAATGGCTTTTGCAGAGTCTCTGCAAGTTCCGCTTTTTCTCGTACGACCAGATCAACAACTCGGCTTGTGTAGCGCATTTCTGCGCGGTCTTTTTTAAGTAGTGCTTCGTAAGTGCCTGCTGGGTAATTGGAAGAATTCATTTTTGCTGCCTTCAGTTGCGTTGAAAGAGATTAGATTATAAACACAATTTATTAGTGTGTGTTGGCTTTTTTGCTTTTTTTTGAATTTATTTTTAGGCAAAGAAAAACCCCGACGATTGACGCAACCAATCTCGGGGTAGTGGCCGGTGAACAGGGAAGAACACCGACAAATGAATTTTAACGGTATGCAAAAAAAACGCAAACAGCGCTTTACACGTGGAGAGTGAAATAGTAAGATATTGCTTTCAATGAAAGGCGGTCATGGACAAAGACAGAATTGACGCAATCAATAAAGGCAACACCAGATACCAAGGGCGGCCATGCCCAAAGTGCGGCGAAACGACAAGATACGTACTGAATGACAATTGTGTTTCTTGTGCGGCCAAGCATGTAAAAACACATCGGGAAAAGATCAGAAAAATGATCGCAAAAGCAAAAAAAGGCGGTTCAAATGAAAGTTAAAAATTTCGCAAAACTTCAGCACTTTAAAGATAGATGCCCGCCTTGGATAAAACTTTACAGGGATATTTTAGATCATCGTGATATCAGCTTGATATCAGACTGTTCTTTTCGTGTATTGGTTGGGGTCTGGTTGCTCGCTTCTGAAGACAAGCAAATGCAGGGCAATTTACCAAGCGTTGATGACATTGCATTTAGGCTTAGAATGGATAAAGTCAAAGTAATCAATGCCTTAAAAGAGCTCAAACCATTTTTATATATGGATGATATCGAGGTGATATCAGAGCGATATCAAGATGATGCACCAGAGACAGAGACAGAGACAAAGACAAAGGGAGAGGTAGAGAGAAAAAAAGAGGAAAAAGAAAAAAAAGAAAAGCCGCAAGCGGCTAGCGCTTCGCGCTCTATTGTCTCTAAACCTGATGACGTTTCAGACCAGACTTGGACAGACTGGGTAGCTCACAGGAAAGCAAAGAAGGCAACGGTCACGGAGACGGTTTTGAAAAGCATACAGGCCGAGGCAGGCAAGGCAGGCATGAACCTGGAGGCCGCTTTAGAAACGATGTGCGCCAGAGGTTGGTCTGGCTTCAAGGCCGAGTGGGTTCAGACTGCTGGGCAATCAACAGCAAAGTCACAAATTATTGGCAAGAGCATGGGTTCAGCGGCAGACGAAATTGTCGGTCAAATTTTTGGCGATGTTTTAGATGGCGATTGTTTTTTTGTTAAAGACATTTTGGAGATTGAAAAAAATGGCAATGCGTGAAAGCGAGAAAGATGTTCGTGAGTTTTTTGAGGTCATGGGGAAAACGGCAGAGTATTACAGTCGGGCCGTCACAAAAGAGGTTTGCAAAACGTACTTTGAGATGTTGTGTGATTTTGACATCGAGGACGTAAAGCAGGCATTGCGTGACCACATGCGTGACTCCACCGAAGGTAGATTCTTCCCAACGGTTGCGCACGTCGTCGGAAAACTTGAAAAAAATAAGCC
>Ga0181346_1000084_pt1 | contig 36418 bp, 60 predicted proteins | sample Su13VDMM15DN_FD_130100 | JGI IMG/M metagenome (GOLD analysis project Ga0181346, IMG submission 130100) | Freshwater viral communities from Lake Michigan, USA - Su13.VD.MM15.D.N | ecosystem: Environmental > Aquatic > Freshwater > Lake | place: USA: Michigan | collected 2013-07-15 | reverse complement strand
TTCAAAAAGGTTTGCAATTCCACATTAGAGTTCATCTGCTGCGCGGACATGCCGGTTGCATTTTTAATGGATTGCGTCAAAAGCGGAACAGCCCCAGCAATCTTATTGCGCTCCGATTGCTCGGCTGTCCCAAACAAACCGCCCGTTGCCTGCCCTATGCGGCTAGAGCTTATTGCCGAGCCTAAATTACTTAGCCCGCCCTCATTAACGCTAGTAATGCCGCCCATATCCTTAAGATTTGTATAGCTGGCGGCTATATTTGCTAGGCCGTCTTCAAAGTCTTGCTTTCCTTGCGTTTTCACATCTTGCGCGGCCTGCTTTTTGGCTTCTTTCTCATCCCTGCGAACATCAATAGACTCGCGGCGCAGGTCTATATTCGCCGCTGCATTAGCCCGCTGAATATCTAGCGCCTCGCGCCGAATATCGCGGTTTTCTGCATTGTTCTGCTGCTGCATCTGCATGGTCAGCATATCCTTGACAGTCAAGCCGCCATTAGCCGCCTGAGCCTGCAAAGCCTGAGTTTCCAGCATGTTTTTCTGGGCAGCCTGAACCGCCAGCGCTTTTTTAAGCTGGAACTCCTCATTCGCCCGCTGGTAATCAGAAAAGCCCTGATTCTTGCCAAATACGCTAAGGTCTGGTGCTACCGGCATTATGCTAATCCCCTCAGTTTCAACATTGCCAACAGGTCGTTATTGTTAGCGCCATTGTAATTCCCAACCTGCGCCCCCAGAGCGTTAGCAAGCGTCTGGTTAATGTTGTTAGACCGACCCATAGTCGAGTTAGCCTGAACGTTGCCACGGTTGCCGTAGATGTCATTCTGAGCGCCCACGATACCAGATTGACGCTGGAACGCCTGCTGATAGTAGTTGTTGGCAAAGTCTTGGTTGAACTTCGCAGCGTCCTGCAATGCTTGGCCGGAGAAGTACCCACCCTGTGCCGCAGCCCTGCGGTCAAGCCCTTGCTGGCCTTGCTGTAGGTTGAATTGATAACCGGGGTCGTTCTGCACATCCACCGGATTCAGGTTTTGCAGATTGCTGAGCTGCTGATTCTGAGCGCCTAGCAATTGGTCTTCCTGTTTCTTAATCGCCCTATCCTGACCGAAGCCACCAAGCGCCGAGGCGAGTGAACCCATTGCCCCAATATTACCAAAGCTAGAGCCGCCACCAGAGGAAGACCCCCCAGTAAGGCCACCGAAAGCATCACCTAGCGAGGCCGTAGTTCTGCCCACGCCGCCTAATACACCCGTTCCCTGCGTAGGGCCTACGCCGTTCGGCACAACATTACCGGCAGTCGTGCCGAGCGTGTTGCCACTAAACAGATTACTAAACAGCCCCGTGCCATTTGCAGCCGAGCCGCCCACACCGCTAGAGCCGATAGCGTTACCAATTAAAGAGCCGCCATCAGGATTAACTAAACCCAGCGTGTTACCTAGCTGAGTGCCGCCCAGTAGTTCAGACGCACCACCGCCTGCCAAATACCCGCCTGCACCACCTAACGCAGCGCCCTTAATAATGTCACCCGTTCCCTTGCCGCCGATAGCACCACCAAGGCCGCCACCCAAAGCACCGCCCAACGCTGAGCTGGTGCTTGCGGTTAATCCCGTGCCTAATGCACCTGCGCCGCCGCCAGCAGCAAACAAACCAGCGCCGCCAAACGCTGCCGGGCCGAGGGCTGCTAACGCTATCGGCAAAGCGATAGGTGCAACCTGCTTAAAGAACTTCTTAAACTTGAAAAACTCAGGATAACCCGTTTCAGGGTTGATTTTGTTCGCAGGGTCGCCAACGGTAAACTCGGCCATATCCGCGCCGCCGTCTTGGAATATCATTTGTAGCGCCTGCATTACCTGCGGGTCATCAAGGAAGGCGCGGGGGATGACAACCTCACCCAGCGACAAATGCGCCATGACGGTATCAGTACCGCGCCCTGCTTCTTCAGGTGCGCCCTGTGGCATATTCATTTCCATGTTTTCCATTAGTTTACCTCAATTGTGCCGGTGATGGTTACGGGTGTTACGATTGCAGTCCATGCTGCGGTGTATATTCTTTTGTCTGCTGCCGTAACCCCCGCCGCTGCCGCTGTGAACGTGCTGCAAGTAAGGGATGCGCCGTCACTGGTAATGCTTAGGGGGAAGTTATCGCAGTAGGTCGTTCCAGCCACCGCAGTCGTGCTAGTCGCTGGGGTTATCTTAATTCGGAAATACGCCAGCTTGCTCGTCAGCCGAAAGTAAATCCCTGTCTTAACTGCCGTACCAACCTCTGTTAATCCGACAAACGTAGGTGTCCAAATCGTTCCCGTATCGCCGGACGCTATGCCATCAAAGAACGAAATCCAGCTAAGGGTGGGATATTTATCCTCGTCAATCAGTTCTTCGGTTTTAGGCGGTAGCTGAACTCTTGCCATATCAATCTATCGTATTGAGGTAAGAACCGGTGATTGCCACTTTAACGGGGTCGGTTATTGATAGCTCAAAGGTGCATTGCTGCTGGATGCCCAGCCGCCGGAATTTCACTTGTTTTTGGTAATTTCCTACTGCGCCAATCGAACCGGTGTAATAATTAGACCATGTTCTCGCGCCATCCTGACTAATTCGTAAGGACATCGTTGGGTCGCTGCCCTGACCTGATTGTAGGCCAACGCCAGCTTCAAACCCAATTTGCAAGCTATTATACCGCACATATTTCAATTCATCAATCAAATGTGTGTAAACCCGCCGCCTAGAAATAGGGTTTCCGTTGTCGCTATACACATCCAGCGACATTTCGTAAATCTTCCCATCCACGCGCGAACCGACCAGTTGCTTGTTAAAAACGTGCATACAGCAGTTACCCAAATGCTGTTCATCAGCGCCGAGGCTGTTTAGATACGCGCGTTCATGCCATAGCTGCGTGGTAAGGTCATAGACCAGTGATGTGCCAAGGCTGCCCCCAGTAATGACCAGAAACACATGCCCATCCTGCTGATAGCCCCAGCTACGCAGCGAGGCGGGGTTAGGCTCGGCCTGTAGTATCTTCTCGATGGTTTCCGTGGATATACGCTTAGGCGAGAAACCCTGCGCCTGATACACGATACCCGCGCCTTCATTGGTATGCCCCACCCAATAGACGGAGGTGTCTAGGCTGATAACCGTATAAGGCGAGACAGTCCCCACCGGAGTAGCGCCGGAAATGCGGGAGAAGGGGAAGGTAGAATCGCCCGTATTGCGCCATATTTCTAACGTGCTATCACCAAAAAGCGCCAACTGCCCCAGAAACGGCACGGCAATAGACAGATTATCGGGTGAGCTTTCCGCGCTGGCAAAATCAAGCGCTGCCCACGTTGTACCATCATACAAGCCGGAAATGTAGAATTGACCGCTGTTGTTTTTGGTGACGACAAAATAACCGTTGCAGAAGCTAACATTCGCAGGGGAAGGTAAATCGGGGTCAGTTACTTGTGCAAAAACGTTAGTTGCGTAGGTGAAAATATACAAATACGTCCCATCACATACCGCCACTTGAAAGCCGTTTTCCGCCACCGTGACGATACCATTAGACGTTAACAGCGTACCGCGCAGGGTAGCCACACCAGCCGAGGAAATCTCGTAAAACTGCGAGCCGGACACCGCAAAGGCGCGACCATTAGCCGCAGCTATCACGCCGCGCACCGCGCCGATTCCACAGGTAGTAAAAAGCGAAAGACCGGGTGTGCCGAACAATGACGCGACATCTGCGCCCTGCGGGTCGGAAATAGCGTATAGGTTAATTATCCTTTGAGCGTCAAAGGGCAAGCTGCGCTGCTGATACGATGAACCTATAAGGCCAATCTTCATCGCGTCCTATACCCGCTGTAAATATTCCGCACACCCGTCCCCTGCGGATAGGCATCTATAGGACGCGCACGAACCGTTGCCAGACGCACTAAACCGAGGGATTTAGCGGCAATAGCAGCAATAGACGGGTCAGGCTCAACGCCATATTCGGGGGCTAATTCCAGCGCCAGATTGTAGATTAACGCACGCTCCCAACCGGGCGGCAGAGTAATCACCGTGTCTAACGTAGTAAAGCTCGTTAACGGCTTCTCGCTGAGTATGAACAACTGATACCCAGATGCCGGTACGGGGTATATGCGGAGGTTGTCCGCGGGGTTGGCGTTATCGTAGTTCAAGAATTGCGGAACGCCGGTCAGCGCCTTGAACGGGATTTCGTTGTATGCCGTGTCGTTGATAATATCCACATCATTATCTACACCGCCGATTCGTACATATGCCTGAATGATGTTGGTTGGGCGTGTGGTATTAAACGTTTGCCCGCTGCCCATAGTGTAGGTCGATTGACCAGACACCAGCGTAAAGGTTTCCCATGCGCGGCTAGGAATGGTGGCGGAATCGTTAGACCATGATTCAAGCAACTGGTTGAGAGATGAAAATCCGTCATTGGCTTCGTCAGCACTGGGGGATTCACTCTTGACTAGAGCGCCAAGTTTTTGTAAAGACTTCTTAACGATTTCCCGTGCAGTTGTCATTGGTTATTCCCAGCCATTTAATGCCTGTTAAAATCCTAATTGTTCTTCATTTTCGCATGAAGCAATATAAACAGTGCCGCTTCCAGAAACCAAAATAACGGCTATGTGCGTGTCATTTGGGTCGTGATAAAATACTGTGTTTTTATTACCGTGAATAAATTGCCCAGTGCCAGCAGCGGCAACTACCGTTGAGTCACCAGAACGGGCATAAGCAACTGCTGTGGCATCATTTAAAATTCTTACATATTTTTGATTTGCAACAGGGTAAGCAACACGCGCTGAACTTGTGCTTGCTGAAATTGTAGCAGAAGGCGAGTTGACATGAGTTGGCATTAGTCAGCTCCACTCACAAGAGCGCAGGAAACAGTAGCCGTGCCGCTGATTAGCAGCGCAGCAACGTGCGTGTCGGTGACGGGGTCACGCTCGAATACAGCGCTTTCAAACGGCGCAAGGGAGATGTTGGCGTTGGTAGCATTAACACCAGAGCCGCCGCCATTTACAAAGCAGCCGCTGGTGGCGCTGTTATTGGTGATGCGTACATAACGAAGCATCGAACCAGTAGGCAGCAATTCAGCCCGTGCGGTGGTGGTCGAAGCCGAAATCGCAACGGACGGTACTTTGATATTCATTGCCATAAGCAAAATCCTAAAAAGAAGCGGGAGCCGAAGCCCCCGCATAGATTAGACGCTCAACGTGCCAGAAGCCGGAAGGGTCGCGCCAATCGGGGTAAACGTCATGGTAGAACCAAGGCCAACGGTGGTAGCGGTAGCATCCGAGGCGTTCTGCGCCGCTTGAAGCTGAATAGTGCCAGCCAAAGCAACGGTGATGCGACCCTTAACGCGAACGTTGATATAAGCGGTCGTGGCAGCAATCACAGAGGCGGCATCGGTCGAAGTGGTGAACGTAGTGACCGCAATAGCCGAAGCAGTGCGACCCTCCACGGTCAGCGCAGTAGCCGTAATCATCGAGGCCGTACCCCACTTAAGGCCGACTTTAACGCCACCAGAAGCGCCAGCGGTGGTAATCAGGTTGATGTCAACCTCATAATCGCCGGGCTGCAAAATGCCGGTGGACATGCCAACCACGTTAGCAAGCGTGGTATTGGTTGCCTGCGAAAAAGCCGTGGTGCATTGCGACACATCGCGGAAGTTATCATTAATAATTTTACGAGAGGCAAACGTCATCGCGCCTTCGTCTGTTACTTTATTTACGGGCATATCATTATCCTTAAAGTGAGGGATGGGATTTTACCCCCACCCCTCCGTTACAATTAGTTAGTGATACGGCAAGCCCACATCGGACGGGTAGCGGCGAAGCCACCGAGGAAGTCGATACGGGTAATCATGCTGCGCAGGCGCACATCAAATGCGCGAACCACAGCAACCGTAACGCCTTCGTAGGTTTCTTGCGCGGCCATTTCCACAGCTTCCGGCATCACCAGCGGAACGCTCACCATGCGGAAAGCGTTTTTGTGGAATGCAAGGTTCTGCGGGTAGATGGTCGAAGCAACGTTGCCCACACCAGCACCAAGCGTGATGACATCCGAAGCCGTGGGGAAACGGGTGACGTTCTGCAAGCTACCAGAGGTCGAGTTGTAGATGGGTTCAGCAAGCGTCACGGTGTAAGCACCACCAACAGCGGTAAAAAGCGCGGTGATAACAAACTGCTTGGGGTAGCCCAAATCTACTTTGGTCTGGGGATGCACAGCGTTAACGCTGGCAACCGTGAAGGTCATACCAGCGGTCAGAGTCTGTGTACCCGTTCCGGTAATAGCAAGGGTGGTGGCACCAGCAACCGAAGTGGTGGTGACGGTGTGAGCGCCGGAAGCCGTGCCAGAGGTGAAGCGCGGCAGCAGGTTGTTGCTGTAGTAGTCGAAACCATCAGCCGAACCCATAGCGCCTTCAATGTACTGCTTGCCAATTTCCTTAGCGGCATTAACAAAACCCTTGCGAGCGTTAACAGCAGATGCTTCCGAACCGGGGTTCAGGATGACATAACGGTCTTTGCGAGGTGCAAGGAACTCAGTCATTTTCTGACCAGCGGCCAAGATGGTCGAGGTGTCGAAGGTGGTAGAACCAGCCGTACCCACGATATTACCAACGTTCTGGCAAGCACGGGTCAGGCAGATGTTTTCCACGCCCTGCGCGATACCCTGAACCGAAGGTTTAATCACGCGGTTGTAGAGGCTTTCGAGGCCAACCTGATACGCCAATTCACGGGAATCAACGTCCACGCCAACGGTCTGAATGATGTCCAGAGTTAGCGGGATGCGGGTTTCCTGAATCGCCTGAATCGCGGAGGTGATGTCGAAGCTAGTGCCGGGGGTGTAGAGTGCCGGAACGTTGATTTGAATGGTGTCGCCAGCCTTGTAGCCGTTTTTACCATCATAATCGCTTTTGTCTGCCTTATCCATCAAGCGGCAAGCAGTCAAATTGTCAACAAGAGTGCCGGCAGCGAGCTTTGCAATCACGCCTACCGATTTCATTACTGACGGAGAGTTAGTACTTAAAGCCATGTGATTAAATCCTTATCTGTTAAACTTTTTCATAAGCTCCGCCACAGACATCGAATCTAAGTCCTTCGTTGCACGACCTGTGCCCTTCAGGGATTCAAGCGGCGGGGGAGCGCTGGTTGCCTTCTTAACAGAACTCAAATATGCCTTGCCGCGTTCCTCGGCTTTCCCAACCTCCATCGCAATTCGCGAGGGAGATAGGTCTTCCAAATCTTCAAGCCGTCCTTCTTTCATCAGCGCGTAAAGTGCCAAAGGCGCATTATCTGCTTCGTAGAAAGCCTCTTGTACGGATTCCGGCATCATGTTCAGGTAGTCATTATTCTCTTTGACTAACGCCGCGTATTCTGGGACTTCCCCCGCAAATTTCTTAGCTTGCTGAGATATTTCCACGGTACGCATTTGTTTATGCGAGTCGGCAGGATTCTGCTGCTGAACCTGTGGTTCTGTCTTAGTATCTTGTTCTTTTAAGAACTTGGCAGTTGCTAGTACCCATGAATCCAAATCTTCGTAGTTTTCCAGCTTTGGAGGGCTGTTCGGCTGTTCGGCTTTGGGGGTGGTTTGCGCCTGCTCCAACTTCTCAAGTCGTGCCTTTAATTCGGCATTTTCATTGCGAAGTCGTTGTTTAGCTAATTTTCTGTTGAGGTGGGACTGGCGGTTAGCTTCCCGTTTTTCAAGCTGTTCAGGCGTTAATTCTGAATCTGGCTTTTTTGATACGTCATCAGTTTCCTGACTAGTTTCTTCGGGGGGTGCTTCTTCAGTCGCCTGCGGTTCAATTGAATCCGCCGCTTCTTGCTCGGCTGGCTTCGCGTTATCAGCTTGTGGCTGTGCGGTCGCCTCGGCAATTATAGCTTGTGCATCAAACATAAATTAATTTCCTTTTATAGTCAAGTTAAAATGCGCGTAGCCGTCTGCGGCGCATAGCAATCATTAAGATTAGCTGTTCCTCGCCGCGTCTAACCCGCACCATCAAGTCGGCCTTGACCATCAAGAGCCGAGTGATTTCAGTAATAAGTTCGTTCTGTAGTTTAAGAAGTCGCTGGGTTTCGGATTCCTCTGCCAGTCTTAGGCTTTCCTCAGCAAGCGCCCGTCTGCGCTCGTATTCCAATAAAACCGAGTCAACCTTTTGCAGCTCGGTCTTGGCTTTTTTAACCTCTACCTGTTTTGCATGGTATTCAGGGAAGTAGCTGAAAATCTTAGGGAGGCCGCCAGATTCAACCACCACAACGGGTATCGGGGCGCTACCCGGCAGATACCCTCTTGTCGGGATGAAATTCACCCCGTCGATAAATCCTCTAGTGACAATCGAGGATATGGACATTAGCTGGCCTCAGTAATCGAGGTCGGGGTTACCGCATCATCTAGGGTGTAGGTTTTAGCTGTGGTGACTTGGTCGCGCTTTTTAACCGTCATGGTCGTACCGGCGATACCCTGCTCACCTAACTGTTGATTAATGGCGTACAAAGCCTGAGCAGGTGTAAAGGTTGCGCCTAGCGTAGGATATGATTCCGTCATTGCAACAGTGCCCTTAGCAAAGTCATACGATGCCGTAAGAGCATACCCCGTCTTGTCGTTGTTAGTCGTGACGGTAACACCAGCAGTGACACTGCCAACCGAGCCGGAGAGATTGCCGGTTATATCCATTGTCTGGTTGGGGAGGTCGATGTTTGTTAATCCCGCACCCGCCACGCCGATTTCAGCGGTATCAATAAGAATTGCCGCGGTATCTGTTTTAATCGCGCCAAGGCCATCCGTTCCGTTGGCAAGGTCTACGGCAGCGGCAGAGCGCGAAAGTGTGAAGCGCCCCACGACTTCACCCACTACTGAGATACTGTCAACCGTGCCTGTGGTAATTACTAAATGGTAATCCTTACCGGCTTCAAACCCGTTTGCACCTGATGCAACCACCGTGACAAGGTTAAGCCCAGTAACGCCATCATGGTCAGCGCCGAGAGTTATCCCTGCCGTAATTTGTGTAAGGCTCTCGTTTTCATAAGCCGAGACAACACCCGCCGCTATAGCAAATGGCGCTCCGGTTGAAAACCTGCGAGTCGTGAACATGAAATGTATTGTGTCGGCTACCGTGTAATCGGTCATCCCGCTAACCCGCCTCTCCCTGCTAATTTAAGGCCACCGCCTGAGGCTGCCACTGTTCCCGTTAAACTCATGACAAGCACAATTCCTTGGCCTCCTGTACCACCAGCGCCAGAGTCCGAGCCGTTGGTTGAAGCCCCGCCGCCCCCACCACCACCGCCATATAGGCCGCCGTTGCCACCGTTGCCGCCCCTGCTTACACCTGCTGCGCCAACAATATCACCTGAACCACCACCGCCACCGCCCGCCCCACCGCGCCCTTCATTAGTTGCAGCCGAATCGCCAGCACCACCTGCCCCACCATTAACACCTGTTGAGCCAGCAGTTCCGGCAGTTCCACCAGCCAAAGTGGTTCCTCTAACAGTAGCCCCAGCGGCACCACCTGCACCACCAGCGCGTGAGGCGGTATCCATACCTCCGCCGCCTCCACCACCCGCGGCACCCATCAACGTCGATGCAGAGCCAGCACTACCAGCAGCATTGATGTTCCCGGCCCCGCCGGCACTACCAATAACTTCGGCAGTGGCTGAGCCTGCTAAGCCACCAGTACCGTTCGTTCCACCGGTTAAGCCTCCACCCCCACCACCGGTCGGTGCCGAGCCCCAAGTACCAGCCTTTAAGTACCCGCCAAAATCGCTTGGCATCCCATTTTGACCAGTAATCCCCGCCGTCGTGTCTGCCGTAATAGCTGCACCACCGTTACCACCAACGCCAACCACAACCTGGACCGTGTCATCGAAAGGGTAGTTACCGATAAACTTGTGGGTGTAACCACTTCCACCCCCACCACCGCCAGGACGCCGGTTAGTAGAAGCAGCACCACGAGCGCCAGACCCGCCCCCGCCGCCCCCGCCTACAAGGGAAACATAGCAACCCTGAAAATTACTGGGTTTCGTCCATGTTTGAGGGCCAACAGTCGTAAAAATATCTATTTGAGCCATTAGTTTGCCACCACAACACAAAAACCATTACCGCCAGCCCCACCAGCACCAGAAGCAAAACCGTTTACAGAAGGCCCACCGCCTCCTCCACCGCCACCCAGAACTCCAGCCCCCCCAGGGCTTCCCATGCCTCCAGCTGAAGTGGCTGTTCCTGCTCCCGTCGCAAAACCACTACCACCACCACCACCCCCAAGAGCGTAGAGCGGAGAAGAAACCGCAGCACTTGCGCTAATACCAGCGGGGCCAAAAGAGTTTCCAGGAGTTGTATTCGTGCCCGATGTGGCGCCAGGACGACCGGAAACAACAGCATCTGCGGCTGATACCCCACCAGCACCTGATCCCCCAGTAGCGCCATAAAGTGTGTTACCACTAGCAGAAGTCCCCGCTCCCCCGGTAGCACTAGAAGTGCCACCCGCCGCTCCGGCACCGTTTGTTACACCAGCCCCAGCAGAGCCAGCAGTTGCAGCCCCTGAATTGTTCCCAGCGCCACCACCAGAACCAGCTTTAGCTCTTAATAAGTTTCCAAATGTGGAATCAACCCCAGCAGATCCAGCATTTCCGTTGGTGTCGTTACTGGTGACGCTCACCCCACCAGGCCCACCCGTACCAATGGTGACAGTCTCGGGAGAACTCAAAACAGACGCTGGATAAGCAAGGCGGTTCCAAGCAGCACCGCCCCCGCCGCCACCACCAGTCTTAAGAGTCGCCGTGGCCCGACGGGGACCTGATCCACCGCCCCCGCCGCCCCCAACCAAAAACACCTCAACATCGACCGCAGAGGTCACGGAGTAAGTCCCAGTCGCAGTAAAAATAGTTACAAGGCTCATTTCCCACCCATCACAAAATAAACAGGCCCAGCCGGCTGTTCAGTCTTGTCAAAAAGAGACATGTGGATCACGTCATCCTCTTCCGCATGATAAACACACCGTATCCAAGGCAAAATCCGGTCAATCGCCTCTCGCTTACTCGTAGCAAGCAACAAAAACATAGCCTCAAACTCAGCTTTAACTCGTGGAGACTTATCAAAAACCCCTAACCGCAAAATTGCAGGCATGTGCTCAATCACAAAACTAGCGAGCTCAAACCCAGACATCCGGGGCTTTAAAATGCCCCTCTGCACATGCCACTTAAACGTAATCTCTTTGCCATCATCGGCAGGAACAACCGCCTTGTGCTCATAGGACTTACTCTTAATCAACATGACTCAATCCTGAATGGTTGTAACTATACAGATACCAGGCCCAGCATTCCCACCAGCTCCACCCGTGGTTCCGCCACCACCTCCACCACCACCAGCCCCATAATTTCCACCAACCCCACCAGCTCCACCGGCACCGCCGTTGTTACCACCACCACCGCCTCCGCCAGAACCACCATGGCAAACGTTGGTAGCTACACTGGTTCCGTTGCCCCCAGCTCCTCCACCCAAGGTTCCAGCAGTGCCCCCAGACAGTGTCCCACCGTAACTGTTCGCCCCCGCAACACCGCCGGCACCACCGGCCGCAGAAGATCCAGCCTGTTTAGCACCACCGCCTCCACCACCAGCCGCAGCCCTAACCGTATTAGCTGTCCCAGCAGTACCAGCAGCCGGAGTAGCGCCACTTCCACCAGCACCACCCGCAGCTCCAGCTTCATACCCAGTCGGAGCAGTTCCCCCTGCAGCAGTGGACGAAGTACCAGCAGTCCCGCCACCACCACCCGCACACCGAACCCAACTAGGAGTCGCAGTACCAAACACAGCAGTCGTTCCAGCTGCTCCAGCATTCCCAGAACTTGCTCCACCAGCCGCAGCAGTTCCAATAGTCACGGCCTCAGTGCCACTCAAAACAGTCGAGGCCAGCTCAAAGTCTATCCAGCACCCACCAGCCCCACCGCCTCCACCGCCAGCGTTACCCGCACTAGTAAAACCAGCTCCACCTCCACCTCCACCCGCAACAAGAAGCCCACGCACCAACGCACCACCACCACTAATAGCGGGCTTGGTCCATGTACCCGAGGACGTGAAAATTTGAACATTAACAGCCATAATTACTCCGCAAACTTCAAAATCATTTCCTGTGTGGTCTTTATCTCACCACTGCTAATCCCATTCAAAACCTTCTCAATCCGAACATTCGCGTCATCAAAAACAGGCTTACTCTCTAAAGAACGAATGGCCGCTTGAACATCATCTTCGGTAGCTTTGCCACCATTCTGCTCCGCGATGGAGGTAAAATATTCCTCTTGCGATACAACCGTTTGTACGTTGCGCACCTGTGGGATATTTTTGTTATTCACATAATTGATAAATGCAGGAATATCATTCAATATTGTTGCATCTTTGCTAATCATGTCTGCAATTGTGCCGATGTTCATTACTGCGCTCCGATTAGGTTTCCGGCTTCATCCCGAATCACGGTAAGCGGCTGTGATACGGTAGCCGTGAGCTGCCCAAGCTGCGCGGTGATGCCCGTTAGCGCCTCGATGACCATCTGCGTCTGCATAGCTTTGGCTTGTGCTTCCTGCGCCTCCTGCATGGCCTTTTCCTGCTCTTGCTGCTGACGAATGGCGGCCTGCTCCTGCTCCATTTGCTCCTGCTGGATGAGGCTGGCAATCTTTGCCTGCAAACCCTCCACCGTGTCCTTCATGCCCATATCTTCCCCGCCCTTTGGTTGCTGCGTTTGCAATACCTGCAACTGGAACTGCGCTTCCTCAAGCTGCATCTTGCGCTCTTTGATTTCGATTTCCTTAGCCTTGGCAATGCTATCCATCGAGTTATCCGGCTGTGCTGCTTCCGGCTGTTGCGCCTGAATCAGCTTCAACTGCAACTCGCCCTTTTTAATCTCGACTTCCTGCGCTTTAATCTGCACGTCTGCCATTTTCACCTGCACATCAGCCTGCTTATCCTGCAATTGCGTTTCTAACTGTAAAATGCGAGTTTGCGCCTCGGCGGTGATTTGCTGTAATTGCTGCGTCAGCGCCGCAACTTGCGGGTCAGGCGCGTTTTCTTCGCGGTCTTTCTCATCCAGAAGCGCGGGATTGACCATTTTCTTGAAGCGAGACGACAGCGCATCGGAACCCGGCGTGTCTTGATACTTGAACACCAAATCCAGCACGTTCATGGCGGCTTCAGGCGGTAATAGCTTCAGCGTGTTCTGGTACAACTCAGCAGCCTGCTGGCGTTGCGTGGTGTAGGATGCACCTGTGGTCACACGCACGTCAAACTTGCCCGTGTCCATGTTATAGGGCTGATCTTGGTCGGGAGTCATTGCGCCGTTAATGCCCACCAGCTTGTAGTTATCTTCTTTATCGACCACGGAAACAATGCGCTGCGTATCTTCGACTTCCGGCAAGGCGCATACAATAATTTTGCCGACCTGCGTGATGGACTTAACCAGATTATCGCCAAAATGGAAGTTACCTACATCCGAGCTTTGTTCTAGTTGCTTAATTGCAACACCCGAAGCATCGCCTTCACGCTTACCAGCGGAGGCGTTATACATGCCCAGAATCTCGCGGATGTTGTTAGCAGTGCTTTGCGAGGCGTTAACAACGCCAGTAGGAATCGTGGGCGGCTGCAAACGCTGCGGGGCAGGTGCAACATTGCCCTCAATGTCGGTCTGATTGTAATACAGCACCATTGCTTTATCAGGTTCAGCCCACTGGTCTTCAAACCCGCGCATTTGACCAGCAGCAGCCTGCACCGGCGCTTGCTGTTGTTTTAATAATAGCTCAGTCTCTAAGGCTTTCCACAGATTGAACGTGCGCTGAGCGTCCTTTGCCTTACGAATCAGGCTGAACAGATGACGAACACCGTCATTCCATGCTTCCTCGCCATACACGGGAACAATAGGGATATACTTACCGGGGAATGTGGACTCTTCGAGAATATCAGCACCCGCCAGCTTGTAATGGCGAACCTTGCATTTCTTCATCTTGCGGGTGGATTTATACTTTGCCTTAGGACGTACACGCTCTTTAGTGCCGTCTTCCATCAAACCGTATTCGTTTTCCTCATGGTCTAAGCAGAAATACTCGACAATCGTAATTTTGCCCTCGGTCATGCCGGAGTGCGTACCGTTCTCCATGGTATCTTCAAACGGCACAGCGTCAGCATCCGGCCATGCCTTTTGGAAATCAGCCAAAGACATTTCCTCAATGACAAACGCAAACTTAGCGTCCCTGCCATCAGGCTCCGTGGATGTGGGGTCAATGTAAACGCCTAGCGGATTAACCACGCGGCAAATCGTTAGCTCCTGATCGAAGCTGTCATCGTCAATATACTTGCGGTCAACGCGGATAAACCCAATCGAACAGCCCACCGAGAAATCCGCCGCCATGTCGTAAGCTGCATCGGCATTGCTCTTATACTCGATGGCTTTAATGCGCCCCGATAGCATTTCTGCGGTCTTTGGGTCGGAGTCTAAACTGGCAGGAATCACGTTAATAGTCGGCGTGTTCATGCGAATATCGTTAACGACCTGATGCTTGAACTGCGTTAACTGGTCAATCTGTGGTACAGGTCGGCCAACCGTGGCGCGGCCTGACCACTCACGGGAATCCCACATCGCCCCTTCTTTATCGGACATGAAGTCCAAGTCTGCCTTGGCCGCTGCGTAGATTTCCCGCCACCCTTCAACAGCGGCTTTGTACCGCTTCTTTGCAATCTCAAGAATATCCGCAGCTTCGCTCATGAATTTTTACTTCATAGGGGTGGCTTGCTGTCGGATGCGTCAACGCCTAGCGTCTCGCCTTGAGTAGCAAAAGTCTAACTACTATATATGGTGTCAATAGCAAAGTCAAAGAGATTTACAGCCCCACACTCGCCATATCTTCAAAGGCCGATTCCAGTGAGGTGTAAAACGCCCAATCCATGAACAGCTTGCCGTTCTTCTCGGATTTTATCACTGGCGCATCTGGACAATAGGGGAATCCCATCTCAGTTGCAACGTTGTAAATCTCGCGCTTGGCGGATTCTTGCTCATATTCGGATAGGTTCTTCATTTCAACGGTAAATACTTGCTTCATACGCGCCTCATCATTATGGAAGTAAAATCAATGCTTTTGTTGCTCATATCGCCTATAGCCATGCCTATCAGCGCCATAACGTCCACTTGGTCGTCATACTTGCCTGACGGAAACGTTAACATTTCGGTCTTTAGGTCGGTTAGCCATGAGGCATAGGGGAAGAACACCTTGCCCTGCTGCATCCTACCGCGTATCGACTGGGCGCACATTTCCTTGGATTTGGTACGGGTTATTTGCTTACGCGTACACCACGCCCCCGCCTCTTGCTGGCGTTTACTGATCAGCGGATCCATGGATTTATGAATTACGCCCGATTCCTCAAACCATGTAACGGGCTTATGTGTCTTTATCATCAATATCAGCTGATTCACCCAATCCAGCGAGGACTTTTGCCCGCGCCACCAGTCAACCAGATAGAGATTGTCCTGTGCATCTAGCCCAAACACGCCATGCACCGTATAGTCTCCCCCGCCGTCTGATACGGCGTAATCGCTTGCGCCATACAGCTTGATGTTATCTGGCAGCTTGTCGTAGTATTTAAACCATTCATCCTCAAAATACGCGCCTGTTTCTGGCGTAGGTCTTTGCTGATAAAGGCTTGACCAGTTGCGGGCATCACGCTTGGCCTGCGTAATCATGTCGTCATTGAACCATTCAGGCCATAGCGGTGCGCCTACTGCCCTTCCCATGGGATCATCTGATTCCTCGGCTATCATAGGCAGTTTTAGCACTTCCCACTGCTCGCCGCCCTTCTTCATCAGGTCTAGTTGCCATCCAGCAAGGTCGTCCTCATGCCAACGCGTCATGATGAGGATAACAAACGCGTCTGGCTTTAGGCGCGTCCAGAAATCGGACAGATACCATTCCTTGGTTTTGTTACGGATGGTTTCGCTTTCGGCATCCTCGCGCCCCTTAACTGGGTCGTCAATGATTGCGCCATCTGCGCGGAATGAGGTGATAGAGCCACCAACGCCAACGCCGTAAAACTCTGTTTGGTTGTTGAGCGCCCACCTGCCAGCGGCCTGTGAATCTTGCGATAGGGCAACCCCGAAAGCATCCTGATACTCAGGCTCGCGTACTATAGCCCTAACGCGCCTGCCCCATTTGTCGGCTACTTCCTGCGAATAGCTAGAGGTAATCAGCTTTTTTCCTGCGTTTCCAGCAATCCACCATGAGCTGAACATAACGTTGGCATAATACGACTTAGCTGCGCCGGGCGGCATAAACACCATAAGCCGCTTTGTTTTGCCATCAGCTACTTTTTGCAAGCGTTCAATCAACAAAAGATGGTGCTTAGCTGGCGCAGGCTCAGAACTGAACTCCCTAATGAACGTTAGGTAGTTCTGCCTCATCTTTTGGGAGTGCTTCTTCTTTAGCGCTAATAACAAATCCGATTTTTCCTGCAAGCTCGGTAATTGCTGCATCTATCTGGCTTTCATCAGTTTGTTCTTCGGTCATTGAGTGTGCGATTGGTTGAATCGCCCTACCGTCAATTCGGTCTGCCAAAAACTGCATGGATGCAAGGTTGCCCTCTGCGGCATCGTCTAACACCCGCTCTGCGGCCTTCTTGAGCTTCTGCGGGCTTTGGCGTATCGCGGCCTTTAGCGCGTCACGAATGACTTTATCGGGTTTACCGCCAGTAGGGTTTGGATTGCCAGCCATGTTTAATTCATAAATGTTGATTACTTAACGAACTATACCACCATATTTAGTGATATGCAACCCCTACAAGAGGACTAGTTACCGTGGGGGTTTCGCTGGAGGGCGAGTGATTATATTAACTAATAGTTCTGGATGTTGCAAGCCTTATCAGCAGTGCCATACAAGCGGGTATCTTCCTTTCCCCATACAGCCATGACGTTATCCGGCGGGGCGTGACGTGGATGCGTGTGGCTAGTTGCTTTATGCCTCCACATGCCATAGTGATGCTTTTCAGCTCTGCGCGGGTCATATTCTTTTTCATCCTACAAATACCCGTAATAACGAACGCCGTTTTCTATCCACAACTTCATAAGCGGCTGCAAAATATCCTCATCAGCCAAAACCCAATTATCGTTTGGAGCGATTTCTGCAACACATGCGATAACGTTGCTGCACTCATAATTGCGCTTTGTGTAGTTTTTGTTGCGGTAGGTGTTCATCTCATTTTCTCCGTTGTTGTTGTTTCCGTCTTACTAAAACCACAGTATTACACTTTGTGTATGCGGTCAACAGGAAAGTGATAATTATTTTTTGGGGGGGGCTGCGGGATAAGGTACATTAGATTGTACTTTATACCCAATTTATGCGCTTAACCATGCGTTAAGGTGCTGTATTACTTGTTCTTCCCACCATTCGCGGCTCATAAACCTGTATTGACCCACCTGATGCTGGTGGTGGTGTTGCTTGTGGGTTAAAGGGATGGCGCAGTATTCCGGCTTGCATCCCTTCCCGCTGTTTTTAGCCGTTCTGTAGTGCGCTGGTTCACATAGCTGCTCCCATGTGCCTGTGTCGTAGCTGTAGTTACCGTCTAGGGCGCTGGGCTGGGTTCGTAGCCATAGTAGGTACGTTTTATCTGTTCCCCGCTTTTTTAGGTCTGGCAACAGGGCTGCGTGTTGTTCTTGGAAGGTCATGAATAGCGCAAGGTGTGCCGGTTGAAATGCACCGTAACGTCTGCCGGAGTGCCTAGCGCATAATGATAGCGGCTCTTGGCTATGCGGATAAGGGTGTTTTCTTCATCACGGTGAACCACAAATATCTGGTCGGGCTTGTTATACCAGTGGCTAGAATCGCTTATGTCGTATGGGGTGGGGATAGGATGTTCGCCCTCTTTGTTGGGTTTTAGCTTAGCTGGATGAGCGATAACCATAACGTGGACGCAGTATTTCTCCGCAAACTTCTTTAGGCTTTTTATCGCCTTGCCCACATATTGCGTTATCGTGGTGCTGCGCTGGTCGTATTCGTGGTCTATCTCGTTCCAAGGGTCAATCACAATCATGTTGCAGCCGTGGTGGGTCACTGCACCAGCCATAGAATCCATTAGCCAAGTCATATCAAACCACTCTTGTTCATCATCCAGCGGAACAATGAAGCTGACGTTGCGGTCTATCCATTCGTCACCCTCGGCAATCTGTTCCGGTGTTAGGTCGTAAATCGGCTGCCCGTGGTGAAGGTTTATCAATGACCGCCTGTGTTCCCTTTGGGGGTGTTGCTCAAATGAGGCGTAGCATACCTTCCAGCCGTGTCGGTCTATCAGGTTGTACGTCAAGTTATTAACAAACGTGGTTTTGCCATAGGACGGGATGCCCGTGACTACGGATAGGTCGCCCACCCTGATGCGGATATGGTCGGCTAACTTGCCTATGCCTATGTCGTAAGCCTTATGTTCCGTTACCGGCGGCAGGTCTTTTAGCTTGAATAACCCCGAAACCCTCATGAACTGCGCCGTTTTTAGGGATGCCTCTACCCCCTTTCGCCCGTATTTCAAAAACGTGTCGTTCAGGTCTTTGCAGCCCACGGGGTATTTTATCCACTGGCAGCGGTGTTTACCGAGGCGTAAGGCTAGGTCGTTCATCAGGTTGATGCCCGCTGAATCGCTGTCTGTTGCCAAAATAATCTTGGTCATATCCTTTGGAATGTCAGACAGATAATCGTACTTTACCGTGGCCTTGTCGCCTATTTGCTCTTTAGGCGCTCCATCAGGCACTGATACCGCAGTAAACCCGCATTGCAGGGCTATCAGGCAATCCATCTCCCCCTCGGTAATGATGATTTCCTTAGCTTCCTTTAAGGCATCAACGTTGTAAAAACACTTCTCCGCCCCTGCTTTCTGGTGGAAGCGCTTATCACCCTCTAACGTCCTATATTTGCTGTTTACCTCTACCCCGTTACGATAAACGGGAATTTCAACGCCAATACCGTCTGGCGCGGTTCGCAGTCCCATCTTGCTGGCCAGCTCCACGTCTATCCCCCTCGCCTCCAGTAGCGTCAGATGATGCGCGGATAACCCCATGCCTTCCGCAGTGGTGGCAGTTGTAAACGAGCTGTTCTGTTTCAAGCCGGACACTAAGGCATGGCTCGGATTTGTTGCTTCGGGTGTGTGAACACCATGGGCAGGTTGTTTTTTGATTTGCATTTGACGTTCCCCTAAGTCGTATTCCCTGTTTTTTGATTTGTTCTTCCAGCGTCATAGCATGAAGCCCTTGTTCTCTGGCTTTTCCCATGCCAGCAGTTTTTTGGCTGGTTCGTCCCTCCATCGCTCACCGTTTAGCCATGTCGCTGGATGCGGTATGTATTTAGGGTCTGCGCCCTTTACAGATTCGGCGTATTGCTTGGCCGCCGTCAATAGGTCATCTGGCTGTATTTTCTTTACCGCCTTATTGTAGGCTTTTTCTGCATCGGCTGGTGCTTTCTTTTTTGGGTAGGCGGAGTAAAAATCCAAAAACCCATTCTGTCTCTCCTCTGTCTCTCCTCTGTCTCTGGGGTTACGGTTTGGTAACGGATTCGTTACGGATTCGTTACACGATTGAATATTATCAATAAATCCAGCGTCTGCACATTCTTGCAATCCAGACGCTATTTCCTTCACATTTAACCGGAGGCGGAATGATATTTTTTCTATGCCGATACCTACCAATCCAGACGTGGGGTCTTCATCTTCGCTGGCCAATAACCATAGCATCGGTAGCAGAGCGCGGGCGTTAGCGCTCATGCCGTGATATTCGTAATTATCCAGCATTGACCTGTGGAATCGAATCCAAGGCGGGCGGCGGTCTTTATACGACTGATAAGATGACCAGTTTAATATGCGGATAGCCATTATGCGCCCCTCACGTCGAGAGTGTCAAAAAGGCACTGCATGACGTTATAAGAAATTAACCCTTGGCGGTATAGCTCAATGGTTAACTGTTTCTGGTCGGTGGGTGTGTGCTGGTCTAATAGGCGCGACAGTTCGCACACAATTAAGGTTTCTTCCGCGCAGGCGGTTACTTCTGGTGGTGTAATCATTTGTGCATCCCTATGCAATCCCCATGTATTAAGAAGGCAAGGACGGCACAGCATAGGGTCTGTGCGCTAGGGATGCCTCCCTGTCCTCGCCTCGCCTTTCGGCATTTATAAAATACTACAACAGCGGCGGCAAAACATCAACCATTTTTATCTTTTACCACTGAAATTATTTCGTTAATCGCAAGCCCTTTGATTACTTGATCGGTCGTATATCGCAGAACGGTATAGCCAAGGATGGATAGGCGGTTATACTTCTCCAAATCTTTGGCGTAACCCGCGCCCGTTGTGTGGCGTGATACACCCCACGTTCCACCCTCGACCTCTACAATGATATTGCGGGGAAGCAGGAAATCTACGCGCCATTTGCGTGGCTTGGCTAACATCACCTCGCGGTCAAACGGGATGCGCTCGGCCTTTAGATGGAGTGCTAGTAGTTCCTCACCCTTGCTTTTTTTCATCTGCATCCACCAAGTCGCTAATGTATTCGCTTTGGGTTTTGTTGGCCTTCTTAGCCAGCCGCACTATAGTCTTGATGATATGGAATTTCAGATAAAACTGCTTCCGTTTTCCTCTAATCATATTTTCCTCTTTTTTGTGTTGACAGCGGTGTGTAGTGTTGATAAATTTACACACACCAACGCAATCAGTCAAGAGGATATATGCAGAGCGAACAAATCAACGAACTAGCAGCGGCACTAGCCAAAGCACAGGCTGAATTTACCCACGCCAGCAAGGCAGTGAAGAACGAATATTTTAAATCATCCTATGCCGACCTTCCGGCGGTAATTGATGCCAGCCGCGCTGCATTGTCTAAGAACGGCCTGTGCGTCATGCAGTCCACCACGGTCAGGGAAAGCGGTGATATTTTGCTAGTTACCACCCTTGCCCACTCAGGCGGCCAATGGATTAAAGGAGAGTACCCCGTTAAGCCCGTAAAGGCCGACCCGCAGGGATATGGCAGTGCGCTCACTTATGCCCGCAGATACGCTTATTGTGCCATTGTGGGAGTTGCGGCTATTGGCGAGGATGATGACGGTAATGCTGCTAGTGGAAATCACCAGTCTAATGTTGGCATATTCAAAACGGCTATTGCCCGCAAAACGTATGTGCAAAACGTGCTGGACTCCATCGCCTTATGTGAAACCGTGGACGACCTGAGCAACGTATGGACGGTGAACGCTAAGAAGGTTAAGGAAATGACCGACAGCGGGAATGAGCATGACGGGCTGGGGGCTGATGAGCTGGTTAAGATGAAAGACCTCAAGAAAGCCTCATTACTAAATATTCAACTGGATAACGAATTTAAGGAGCGCGTATGAACTACAAGGTAAGCTTAAAGATTAACGGCAAGTGGCAGACCGTTGGAACGGTGAAGGAAAACAAATTCGGCAATATGTCGCTAGGCATGATGAAAAAGCCGGAAGTGTTGGAGCATCTTCAGGGTGATGGATGGGCTAACTTTGCGCTGTTTGAGGATGACGGGGAGCGCAAGCCTAAGGCGGAAAGCGAAGCAAAGCCGATTGATGATAATTCCACTATTCCATTTTGACCATGATAGACATTGCATCCATATACAAAAAGCTGGTGCAGTCTGGCGAGGATTGGGCTGATAAGAACGGCGCTGCTGATATGCTGGAAGAAACACGGCATACGGTGCTGAATCAAATCATCCAAGACTTTGAGGGAAGCTACGCCGCCAAGGAATCTATGGCTAAGGCCAGCGATAGATACGAGGCGCATATAAGGGCTATGGTTGAGGCTAGAAAGGCTGCAAATCTCGCCAGAGTTAAGTGGGAGGCGCAGAAAATATTTGTGGAGCTGATTAGAACAAAAGCTGCGAGTGAACGCGCAGCAAACCGAGAAGCGACTTAAAACATTATGCAACAAAGGAGTAATGCTATGGCTAAACGTACACGCGACCAATACGAACAAATCATTACTATGGCATATAAAGGCTACACCGCAGAGGGCATTCAGGATGTGAATGGGAAGCACCCGTCTTGCCAGTCAAAAATGCTGCAAGAAGCCGAGCTTTCGTTTACGAAGGTTCGCGCCCTGAAGCGCAAACATTGGTCACTGGAGCAAATCATGGGCAATGTTGACTGGTCGTTTTTAGACCGGAAAGCCGAGAGTCGCGCAAAGCAATGCGAGGAAATGCGCCAAGCGAAGTTACAGCCCGCACCTAGCAATAACGACATTGCCGAAATCAAGGCTATGCTGACCGAGATTTACGAGGCGCTGACTTCCCCCAAGGCCGCACCTAGCTTGATGAGCAAGGTAGCTAACGGCGTGTTTCGGAATTAACTGATGTGAAGATAGGGTAACCGCAATGAGTAGATATTTTACCGTTGAATTTAAGTGTGACGACTTGGAGCAGGCTCAGCAGCTTTGCGCTGAGTTGCAGCAGAAATACAACATAAGTTTTCGCAAGCCGGAGGGCATAAGCATATCTGCTTGGCGTGACGGTGCAATGGTAGAGGCTCAAGACAACTGAATAACGGCATGAGGAGTGAAGGTTAAAATGGCGAAGATTGAACTGATGGAACTGCTGGCAAAGTACCTGACCAAGAACGACTACGACAAAGCCGAGGCACTAATTGAAAAGATTGAGTCCGAGGCATACGACAACGCAAGACAACGCTATTAACGGTAGAGGAGTGAACATGGGTTTTAAGTTTTCAGTAACTCGCGAATCTGGGGTGAAGGTGGTTGTGAAATCCAATGATGAAGATTTGGGTTTTGAGAATTTAGTCGCCCTGTTTGAGGATTTTGCGATTGCCGCAGGATATGGGCAGGAAACCATAGACCAATACCTAACAGAGCCAACAGCAACGAAGTAAATGATGGGTAAAGATATGAAAGCGACACAGGAGCATCTGGATTTTTTGGACTACCTGCGTGAAAGCGCGGCAGTCAATATGTTTGGAGCAAGGCCATACCTTAGCGCCAAGTTTGGGCTGGACAAGAGCGATGCGGCGGAGGTTCTACAAGATTGGATGGACACGTTTGAAGAACGTCACAACCCATCGAGGGATACGGTAGTGTGAAATGGCCGCTTATTATAACGAGTTCAAACCCGAAGCCGCGCACATGCTCCGTCAGCTTATCAAGGACGGAATCATTGCGCCAGGCGATGTGGACGAAAGGAGCATTGTAAATGTCAGATCAGACGACCTTAAAGGATACGAGCAATGCCACTTCTTCGCGGGGATTGGCGGCTGGAGTGTCGCGCTCAGACTTGCCTTGTGGAATGACGCTAGACCTGTTTGGACAGGAAGCTGCCCCTGTCAGCCATTCAGCACAGCAGGCAGGCAAGAAGGCCACGGCGACGAGCGCCACTTATGGCCGTATTGGGCAAGGCTCATCAGAGAGTCAAAACCTGCAACGATATTTGGAGAGCAAGTTGCGGGAGCAATTACCTATGGATGGCTGGACGAAGTCTTTAATGATTTGGAAGCGGAAGAATACGCCTGCGCTGCGGCAGTATTGCCAGCTTGCAGTGTCGGGAAGCCGCACAAAAGAGATCGAATCTGGTTTGTGGCTGAGTCCGGCCTGTGTGATGACGGTAGAGCATCCAGACGATATGAGAGCGCGGGCGGAGAAGAACGGCTACAAGAACGGAACGAAGATGGGTTCATTGGCAAGCCAGGCGGCATTTTGGGCGACTCCAGCAGCCAACGAGTTTACTACGAAAGACCCACAGAGGATATTGCAGCGCAGGGCGGAGTGCAAGGAGCGCCACGGGAACAACGGGTTTGGCCTAACGCTGGGGAATCAGGTGACACTATGGGCAACCCCAAACACAATGGATGGGATGGGCGACAGGTCGCCAGAGGCGATGGAGCGGCAATTTTCAACAACGCGCAAGGGCAGGACAGCACCAGCGAATTTACGGGAGCAGGTCAATCCAAGTATGTGGCCAACGCCGTCAGCGCGGGATTACAAGGACACGGGGGACATGAGCAACAGCATGATCCGTCAGGACGGGAAGCACCGCATAAATACCCTGGGGAGGCTGACCTTCACTGGATCAACTGCCCCGACGGAAAAGCAAGGCCAGTTAAACGTGGAATTTGTTTGCTGGCTCATGGGGTACAGCACCGCGCACCTATCCTCCATGCTTTCGGCAATGCAATCGTTCCCCAAGTCGCGGAGGAATTTATCAAAGCAACAATGTGACATTAACCAAGACAACCCGACAAAGGGATGAGACACCATGACCGACACAACCCGCCTGATAGATGGTTGGCTATCACTTCCCTGCACATCGAAGCATGAATTATTCGCGCTGTTGCAGAGCGGATGGAAATTGACATTGGTTGATGCGCGAGATTGGACGCTTGAATCTGAGAAAGGAACAAAAATTTCTGTTTATCCAGATGATGTTTTAGAGGTGGCGAAAATTGTTAATATGACCACCCATCCACCAACAAATCACACACACTCCGCGTAATGCACCCGCCACTTAGCGCGGTTCAGCCTGTCTGATGCGTCACGATAGCGGGAAACGCTGCTACGGCCATAGATAGGCTGGCTACACGCCCATTCATAATAAGCAGTGGCGAGTGCATATTCCTGCTCCCATGCGGCTTGTATGTTGTGGATGATTTGCAAAGCGTCACTCGTTAGTACCATACTCACCTGCATACATAGAATAAGCTGTATTTTTAACATCCTCGCTTTTGGGAAACGTTCCGCATTTCCGCGCCTCTGCGACATACGCCTCAAACGCGATGACATGGAACGGGTCATCCCAGAAATCAGAGTCCGAGTTCATCTTGATGCGCCTTTTTAGGGGGTTCAACGAATAGGTCGGGCTGTTTATAGGCTTCCTCGATGCGGTGGCAGGCAATCTTAAAATATTCAGGTTCGCGCTCAATGCCGATGAATTTGCGCCCCATCTTGGCGCAGGCTACGCCTGTTGTGCCGCTGCCCATGAATGGGTCTAGGATGGTTTTGCAGGTGGTGGGTAGCTGTTCTATACACCAGCGCATAACCCCCACTGGCTTTTGGGTGGGGTGTACATTTGTAAAATTATCGTATGCTTTTGGAGCGAATCCTTTTTCATTTCCTGAATGATAATCGAATAAACGACAAGCAAGGTCTTGCGAAGTCCACGCCATTTCAAAGTCGCTTGTCGTAAAGCCGCGACATTTAAGCCATACTAGCCATTTCTGGCGGGGCGGAAGGTAATCTGAAAAATAATTACCCCCCCATATTATCTGAAAATCAGATTGTCTTAATATTGCATCAAATGTTGCTCTTTTGGGTCGCTCTGAATCCCATTCGGGGGCACTATGAGATTTCCAGCCCTGCTTATTCGCGCCACCAAAACCATCGCCGTGGTTTTTTATTTTATCCCCCCAATTAATCCCATACGGAGGGTCGGTTATGCAGGCATCCACCTTGCTCAGCGTTGGCAAAATATCCATGCAGTCACCTAAATAAAGGGTGCAATCCCCGATAATCACAGGATTATTAATTTCCATACTCACCCGCCCGCAGCGCCTTAAACGTTCTGATTTCTATCTTAGCACCTTCCACGCACGATTCACAAATGGCTTTTAGCGTGATTTCGCTGACCACCATGTAGGGCTTCGGCTGGTGGTTGTCGTTATCCCCACACATGCAGCAGGTGACAACCTCAGACATAGCTGACTCTGCGCCCGTTGCGGTGGTATAGCTCACCAGTGGCGCGTTTGACCATGCAGTCAGCGGTTAGCTGGGGTTTGTTGCTCTTGTGCGGGGCAGGGATATATGCCCGCGCCTTCTTACGCTCCGCAGCCCGTTCCGCCTGATTAACACTGTGCATATTTTTACACCGGATGTGTCTAGCCCGTTGCTGCACAGCCTTAGCGGTGCGATTTGGAAACTTCGCGCAGATGGATGACCATGAATGCTGCCCGCTTAACAGCAAGGTGCGTAGCTTTTCTGTTTCCGCGTGTGTCCAGAGGGGGTAGTTAGCCATTGGCAAAACGCTCCAGCTTTTCGTAGTTGTGCTGCCATACTTTTTTCACCTCGCCACGCGACAAACGCCATATGGTAGCGATAGGAACGCCAGACTCCCGCGATAGTTCAGCGTGATTATTTCCCACGCGCATTAGGCCGAGCGTTAACAGTTCTTTAGCGGTTGGATTATTTTTCATGGCTTATCACTTTTATGGTTGACACTGATTAGATAAGTGATAATGTAACGGTGTTGTTTGAAATTGTCAATACAGGAGATAACATGACCCACAAAAACGAAATAGAAGCATTGCAGCGCGGGACGGGGGCAGCTGACTTATTGGTGCATCTGGCCTGCGACCCTGCGCTAGACCCCGTAACAAAGCGGGCTATTCAGGATTCCTATGGGCGTTATATCCATCAATCTTACAACCGCCGCCTTCCGACCAATCCGGCAACCTACGCAGCCAAGGGGGAGGCGTTATGAACGTGATGTATGATTTCGAGTATGACGGCGACCTGCAAGAGTGGGAATATACCACCTTTGAGAAATGCGAAGAAGCTGCCGATGAATGGTGGGCTGATGCTTGCCTTGAGGATGGCATACAGGTTAACGAAACCCGTGATAGCGAGGGGTATATTGTAGCTATTGACGACAGCGGAACGGTGGTATCTCGCAAAAAGATTGTGCTAGAATACACCCGTGAACGCAGCGACTTTGACGAACATCGTACATACTAGGGGGAGCTATGAGCCGCATATTCATCACCACACACCTAATCATCTTCTGCACCATAGCGCATTTTGCCATGAGTGACGCGCTGGAAAAGAATCTGTTTGTCAAGCCCGCCAGCGTGTCTAAGCCGGTGGTGCTTACTAAACAGGGCTTTATCATTTACGACAGCAAGGTCGCCGCTGGTGAGGCGATATTGCGGATTTATGGGGGTGTGAAATGAAGGACTTTTTGTGCATATGGGCGTTGCTTTTTCTTGGTAGCGCCGTTGGAATCTTAACCACGTTGTTAATGGTAAAGCCATGACCCCGCATTTCACCACAGACGGCAACATTTATTTCCCCGCAAACAAAGACGCAATTGCGTTATGCTCGGTGCTAAGTCGTGCGCGGCTATCCTCGGTGGATATAGTCACGCTTCGGGCTATGGGGCATGACCCACGGCTAACAAACGGCGAGCGTATTGGAGGGATTGATATATGCGTTTAGACGACGACTACGACATTACGCCCCGCACTAACAAGCGCGACCTGATTATAACCGTGGGATTGGCGGCGTTTCTGGTGTGGGTGATGTTTTTATGAACGAAGCCCCGCCTATTGCCAAGACCTACGCCAACGCCATGCTTGCGCTTGGCTTTGCAGTGGTCACGATGTGCGCGATGGGGGCGATGTTTGATATGGCGGATAGACGGAATAAGCAACTGATGAAAGGTAAAGGACGATGAATGATATAGATAACCCGCCAGCGTTTCTTACGACATACGCGACAGGCAATGAAGGCATGACCCTGCGCGACTATTTTGCGGCGGCAGCGGTGCTGGGCGCTACCCAGTCTATTTAGCAATTCAGCGTAAATTGCGCCCGCTGCCATAAGAAAACTCATTCATCTATTTTCCGCTTCCAATACTGCTTTGGTTTGTTATAATAAAGATAGCTCATCTACCATGATGTAGAAGGAGTTCGGAGGCTCGCTAAGGCGAGCCTCCGCTGTTTCAAGCGTATTCTTTTCTATCTTTTTGCAGTTCAGTAGTCCTTTAATCCAAAAATATCCACACAACCCATAGACGGGCAACATAAATGGCAGCATTACAGCCATCAGGCATATAGCTATTACCGGCATTAATACCATGCTTAATACTGCTATACACAACTCAAACATTACTCATCTTTCTGATGGGTTAAGTTCCGTGTATTTTATTATTTCAGATTCTCCGCTGGCATTCTTTACCCACCAGACCCTAAAGCATTTCTTGACATCGGGTAACGCATCGTCAACGCTAATGTAGAAATCTCGCTCGTACACAGTAGCTACGTCCTCGGTCATCACTCATCACTTTCATCAGTTAGCGGGTGTGGGCAGGATTTGAACCTGCGGTCATGTTGCTTGGGCTACTACAGCTTGCCAGCATTGCCTTACCTAACTTGGCTACCACACCCATAATCACTCAATCATCTATTCAGTTAAGATTACTCTATATCCGATTGGGTTGTGGGGCGCTTGGGTAGGGGCATCCAATGGGTTATCCCGTAGTCGTTACTAAAACTAAATTCTTCATGACTCCATGATTGAACACTAAACCTATCAAGATTCCGGCTCGGCATATAAACAAGATGGTCGCCATCTGCGTCCGGCTTTACTTCAATCGGCTGCCACATCACTCATCCTCCACTTCAGTTGTGTTCATCATAGTCCAGCCTCTCTTAGCTTAGCTTCAAATTCTGCATCGCTTTGAATCTCTGGCTCAATAGTCTCACCATAGTTGAAGATAAGAAGCGCATCCCATTCCTTATCTGATAACAGCGGATGGAACTCCCGCTCATAGAAATATTCCCGCCGCAGCTTTATTAACGCCTTGTTCTTTTCTTTTTCCACGCGCTTAATCCGCAGCTTTTCTGCCTTGGCGGCAAACTCTTTGGTTCTGTCAACGCTGATCGCCAGCGCGTTGCTAATCCTATTCCCTGTCCGCGCATAGGTAGTAAGCCCAGCGCGGCCAATCACCAGCTTTTGGCCAGTATTCTTCGCCCTGACCGTATTTACGCCTTCCTCTAGGGTGCGCTGTAAGTTTTCATATGCTATGGCTTTCATGGCTTTTGACTTTATGCCAATCTGCTTTTTATTGCAGAATCCCGTAAACTTAAAGAACCCATCTTCCGCCATTTTGGCGGCAAATATCGCATTAATCTGCTGGCTGGATATTTTTTTATCAACTACTTCCTTAAACTTCTCGGACATATTCTTGCTCAAGAAAATGGTGATTTTTTCCCCAGAGCGCCCCATAACGGCATCTATCCAGAGGGGAGTGTGCCCTGTAAATCGGCAATATATTACACCCGTTTTTTTCTTGTATGCCACAACAAATCACCCATGTGTTTATTCAGTTATGTGTGATAAGTTAGCAAAACGGAAAGCTAATGTAAAGTGATTACTTTATCGGTACGGATTAGCCACTGGAAACGGAGAGCAGCCTACGGTTTCGTTATACGGGCAGGGGGAGCAGCCCCAGAGCGACATAAGCACACCCATAAGCACCCACCAGCGCCACATCATTGCGTAACTCGATTAACGTATGCCTGACACGCCATTAGTTTTGCGGTGTTTTCTTCGGCTTCTCCGCCGAGGTCAATGATAGCAACGGTTCGATAAACTCCGTTACCAGCGGGGGTTGCATCATGTCCTGCGGCGGGGATGCCAGATTGCAGCTTGTTTTGTTCGTGTTTGAGCATCCGGCTAATAGCAGCGGCATGACGAGCATTAATAACTTTAAGTTGTTTTTGGTAATCATTTGACACCTCGTTTGTTACGGCCTTTGCCGCCTCGCATTGCAGGTTTAGCTGTTCCTTCTGATTCTCCAGCGCTGACTCGTTCCGCCAGCTCATCCAGTTCGCTGTTATCCATACCGCTATCCCCGCCGCCGCCAGATACGGCAACGCCCGAATACCTAAGCTTAAAAAAGAGAATGGCAACATATGAACCCCCTACTATACCGCCGTATGCGGTTAACAATTCCCAATCCACAGAATCCGAGTGTAACATAATATAGGACATGATGCCATTAGCGATGTGTAACCATAGCTTAGACGCGCTCAGCCTGCCGTTGCGGCTATCGGTGAATAGGTCAAGGACGCAAACGCTATATTTTCCCAGTCTTAGCATGTTTTAGTTTCTCCACTATTTTTTCTATCTCGCGTTCAATATCCACGCCAATAGCCGCAGCTTTTCGCTCCAGTGCAAGGGCTTCAAGGATTGTGTCACGCGTTACCGTTCTTTGCATCTAAATGCCTGATAATGGCCTGTTGCGCCTGAATTAATCGCTTGCATTTTATTAGGTAAATAAACGTCTGGTACGCGGGGGCATGATAGGCCATCAAGTCAGCACTCGCCGCCATGATTTCATCGTGCAGCGTTTTCATTTCCGTGCTGGTGATTTCCACTTCTACTTCCTCTATGCGCCCCAATATCATAATTTCCTCGGCTTCACGGTTGACCATGCGCTGCAATCACAGCACCGATAGCGGTGGCGGATGGTGGTGGCTAGCAACTCAAACCCTTTATGCTCCATGTTGGAACCCCCGCACGACTTACAACGAAACACCGCGTCATCAATTAACAAGTTAAGATTTATTTTGCTTTTAACATACGGAAGCATCCTAACGAATACCTCCTCCAGAACCTCAACATCCTGCTTATTATACAGCACCATTTGGTTAATTGCATCCCTATTCCCTTGGGCGCATTTCACCCACAGCATCGCATCCGTCTTGTGCTTGCGGTCATCCGTCAGCAGCGTTGCTAGGTGGTCTAGGCTGTTGCTGTTTAGCGACCCCTTAAACCGCGCCTTGGCTAGTTTATAAGTGTCTATATTGCAGACAGGAGGGAATGGCGGTAGGCGGTTATACATGCACCGCGCCGCTAGGAATGGCTCATCAAACCCCGCCCCAAAATGCGCCACGGTGTAATGCGCCTGTTCGACTATGGGCAGAAACGCCTGCACCACCCATTTATCATCATATGTATCTGAGTGAGGAAAATCCGATATAGATATGGCGTATGTTTCAGGCTCACCAAGCCATTTATAAGCTATGCTGCACACGCTTTTCCCTTTTTCAATGAAAGATAGCGGGATGGAGCGATTCTCGTTTCTGGTGTCAAAAAAATACCCGCGGTTAGGCAAGCATTCAATGTCGTATATAAGAATCCGCCCTACTGACGGTTTAGGTGTAATATGCGCCCGTATAATATCGGTCTTAGCTTCCTTTGCCCATGTGTAAACCGTGCGGCGGGGAATTCCGTGCTTTCTTGCGGCAGGCCGTACACCCATTACCGCCACATCAGCTAAAACTGCCTCCCGCGTCTGCTGATTGTGGGGTGTGCGGTTCATTTTCCCCTCACCCACAGGTCAAATGAATCGGGGAGTATATCCCGTAAATAGTCCATTGTGGCGCGGGATTCCGTCACGCCCACCGCTTCCTTACCGCCTATCATGTAGTTGCGGCCTACGCCTACACAGCCTTGTAGCTCGCTGGGATAGTTAGCGGCATGGAATAGAATCAGCGTCCGGTTCGGTACGCCCTTGATGTGCCAGTGATGACCGTATTTTGGGCTGGTACGCTTGACGACCTTATAATCGCCCGTAGGGATGCAGCTTACAAGGCGCTCATTATCCAGCCAAGGGCGCTCCACAGTCTTACACAGAATCACGCCGCCTAACTCCAACTGCCCGAACGTGCCAGTAGGAGAGAAAAATAAGCGGCGGAGTGTAGCCTGTGTCATTAAATTACATCCCTGTTGAAATCACCTGTCTAATACATGCGCCTGCAAACACCGAAAAGCCGAACACGATAACCGATACTATGGCGAGAAAGTTGGTCATTCTAACCACCGGACTATGAGTTTTCGTGCGTTTTCGGGAAGGCTCAAACCGAACATTAGCCCCGTGGCTCCGAGCGTAAGCAAGTACCGGATAACCCGTGCCGTTGCGTTTTTTACCATAGTGTGCCATGCCTCTAACTCCCGTTCCAATGCCGCGACTCTTACATCCAGCGCCTCATCCACCGCCTTTAGTCGCTCGATTTCTATGGCGGTTTCCTTGTCCATTATACCGCTGCACTAATTATTGCACCAAGCACAGCCCCAGAAGCATACTCACCAAGCGCCCAGCCACGGCCACCCATCCCCTTAAACGGGTAGTACGCCAGCCCCATCAGCGGGCAGAGCGCCGCAAGCAGCATATTCCCATGCGCGAAATACAGCGCGACACCAACCGCAGGAATAAACAGGCACATGCGGAAAGTCATGGCAATAGCGCCCCAGATGGCAGGATTTTCCACCGGCATGTAGCGCATGATTGCATCAACCGGCGCGAACTCGGATTCATTAGGAATAGCGCCATTTACAATAGCGCCGATATACTTCCCCCAGCCGGATAAAAAGGCCAGAAACAGCCCTACAGCCAGAACCGCAGCGGAGAGCAGAGTGGGCATCGCAGTCGCCATAGCCAACACACAGACAAGGCGGGCAGCGGTGGTGCTATCAGCATCGCCGGACAGCTTCGTTCCCCGTGCGCGATTCGCTAATGCGTATAGGATTATGGTCTGAATCATATTAGGTCGCCAACACTAGAGTTATGTGCGAAGTGCAGGTTGCGGTTGTGCCGCCGTTATCGCGGTTCGTGTAACCTGTTACAGTGCCTGACGGACAGTTAATCTGCCCGCTGTATGTAGTGGATGAGGTTGTGGCCGGAGAATCCACAAACGAAAACGCTATCGGGTAAGCCCCAGCGCTGTTAGCAACATACGCCGGGCCAGTCCAAACCACAGACGCGCCCCGCAATATTTGCAACTGAATATACGCATTGCTGCCGGAGCTAACATATAGCACACCAGAAACAACCACTTTTTGCGATATGCTGGTGGGCGTAATGCTGGTGGAATATGAACTTACTGTAACGTAGCTTGCGCCTAAAGACGCATAGGTTGCGGTTGATGTTAAGGACACATAAGACGACAGCGGAGCAGAAACAGGTGTGGTGGATTGCCACGTTGTGCCATTGCTGGTTAACACGTTGCCAGATGTGGAGGGCGCAACAAAGTTGGGCGTGGATGTTCCGTTGCCCAGAATGACGTTGTTAGCCGTAAGCGTGGTTAATCCAGTACCGCCTTGAGCAACCGTGCGCGTGGAAACAAGGTCAAGGATGCCCTGAACCGTACCCTTACGCAGAGCGCCAGCGTTAGCCAAGCTGCTAACCACCACCGAGTCGCCCGTAGCGAGTGTGGCGCTAGACTGCCCCGTAATATCCGATGCGCTAAATGAACCCAATCCAGCATCACCTGCGCGGGCAAAATCTGCTAAGAGAATATCGGAGGCGGAGAGGCTGCCGCCGCTGGCGACATTCGTAACAGTAAGCTGCGCCCATGTGGTATTATTTGTTATCGTACCGGTGACGTTGAACGTCAGGAAGTTTTGAGGGGAGCCGAACTCGATAAAACTTAACACACCGCGCACGGTGTTGGTGCTGTCGTCCCATACAAGTATCTGGTTTAGATAATTGGGATTCCCAGTATTAGCCGACGATGCAGATATAGCAATAGCCGTGGCGCTGGCAGGGGTGGCGTTGTTAAATCGGATATTTCCCGTGGAAGGGTCAGCCATTGCCGTGGTGGTTGAATACGTCCAGCGCGGGAAAGCATTGGCAGCCGCAGAAGCGGTTATTGCGTCTGCCGCAGCAGAAGCCGCAGAGCTAGACGCAGCCGCAGCCGAAGTAGATGCCGCCCCCACTAAGGTCGAAGGCGAAAACACCAGAATGTTGTTAGTGCCAATAGCCGGAGCGGTGTTGAAGGTCAGCGTAGTGCCGCCTGTGGTGTAGTCGGAAGGGGAAATGATGGTTGCCCCCGCCGAGGATGCCACGGACACAGAAACATCGTCCAGCGTGCCCGTAAACCCGTTACCCGTCCATGCAATGGTTTGCGTGGAACCAGCCACGATAACTTCGCGGTAAGTACCCGAAGCCGTGCGCTCCGTGCCGTTCTGCCCACCAATGGACGGAATCAATCCACCCGCGCTGCGTGTGATGGTATAAGTAACAGCATACGCCTGCCCAGCTACCAGCGTGACCAAGGCGGTCTGTGAAATAGCTGTGCTGATTGCGCCCGCTGCCGTAGCAACGCCCGCCGCGATAGTCCAGCCTGCGCCTTTAGTCCAGATGGTGTCCGTGGTGAATGTGCCGTTTGCAACGTTAGCCTGCAATACGCTATCGACAAACACCATAAGATTCTTGGAGTCGCTGCCAAGGTCGGTAGAGAGCGTAAACGCGGTTTGCGCCCCTGTACCGGAAAACGTCTGGAAGAACGGGCTGGACGCGCTGGCAATGGTTGAAAACGATGTTACGTTGTCAATGGTGCGGATAGTAGTGCCCGCTGCATCAGTGATGATGTATTTATAACTGCCATCAATGAACCACACCGCACGACCCGCTGAGTCTAACTCTATGGGGTTGGCGGTCTGCGTGTTGCCTGTGCTGTCGGTGTACGCGGGTTTAGGCGTGGTTGTACCAGCGGAATAGGTGTAAATCTTACCCCCCGATAGCGGGTTGCCGTTATCGTCAAAGAACGCAATGAATGGCGGGGTGGCTAACACTATCGTCATGGTCTATCCCTTGTGTGGGCGCTGTTATTATAGCGCGAAATGTGGTGTTTGTAACGGCTTAATTGACATTCTGGTAAGAAAGCGTATTGTTAACTTATGTTTATCTCTATTCCAGTGTTAATATTTTTGTTCTTTTTCTTTTCTGCGGTTTTTACCGAAGAACAAGAATAATTTATGGTTTGATAACCTTTCCCGTACCAGACAACGCCGCGCCTAGTGCTTTTCTGAGCGCCGGTGATGTCGCCGCTTTATATGCACCGTAACCACCAAGACCAGCCGCGCCAGCGACAGCGGTGGCGGCTGGAACGGTGGCAATTAAGCCAGCCAGCGCCGCGCCCTCTGCGAGTTTACCTGTAACGGTTTTAGGAACAACGCTAGACGCTTTTTGCATAGCCATGCCAAACCGCGTTTTGGCGGCAGATGGTAGCTTTGTTTCCATGTTGTCCATTGCGCCGAGTAGATTGCTCTGCCTTAGCAACGAATCCTTAACCGCTGCGTTTGGGGCAATATCGGATATTGTTTCGTTGGCGATGCTTCGCGCCGACCTAACTGATGCCGAAAATGCGGTATCGTTAGCGTCAAATACACTGCCTTTTTTAGACCGCGCCCAAGCGTCAAACTCTTGGCGCGATTTCAAAAGCCCCGCAGGAGTGTTCGGGTTATTGGCTGATATTTCTTTCATCTTTGCAAAAACGCGGCTTGCTACAGCCTCACCATCACCAACAATTAACGGGTCGGTTTTTAGGCTATTAAAAGCGGTATCTAGCTTAGTGTTAAGAAAAGCCGGTTTGTAGTTAACGGGTGTTTTTGCCAATGCCGCCTGCAACGCCTTGGCCTCATCATTAACGGCATTACCAACCACATTGTAATTTGCTTGCAGCGTATTCGATGCCTTGATTGGCAGCTTTTGCAAGTCAGATATAGCTGCCTGCTCATAGGCTGATGGCGTATAAACCGGAGTTTGGTTGATGCCTTTGGTTATGGTGCTGCCCGCCCTATCTTTAACCACGCTAGGGGTAAGTTTCGGCTCGTATATGCTTGAGGCAAACGCGGCGCGGCGGGCGTTAAAAGCATCCACGCCTGACTTTGTGACGGCTTTCCCGGTTGATTGCAGCGCGGTTCCGGTCAGGCTAACAACCGGCTTTAATATTGGCATATTAGCGGCTAATTGCTGGCCGCCTTGTAGCGTTCCCACGATGTTAGCCGCCGCCCCTATATTTTTGCTTATTTCAGGGTTGGCTTGCGTGAACTGACTGTACAAGTCTCTTGCCTGCATCAGCTTGTCGCCAATATATTGACCCGCGCTAGTGGAGTCTATTGCGCCCGCCACCGCTTCAGCCGGAGCTTGCAATGGTGCAGCAGCCGCGCCAATAATTTGACCAACGGGAGCGCCTATCATTTTTGCCCCCTGCCCTGCAATCTGCAATGCAGAAGAAGCGGGATTTTGATTTGGGATGTTTTTGATAATATTTCCGGTTTCGTCAATAGCCCCGCCAACTGCTTGGCCTAAAGATGATGCGCCTATCTGCTCGATGAGGTTTTGTTTTGCAGGCTCTGCAACAGGCACGGCCTCATCAAGCGGAACGCCGCCGAAGCGCGACCCGCTAACTGCCGGTACTTCATCTAGGGGGATGCCACCAAATTTTGATGCCATTATGGCTTCCTCATTTTCATGGGCTTACCATCATCACCGACTTCCACATAAGCCGCACCAGATGGCAGAGCGTCATATTGCGCCTGCGTTTTTATGATTGCGGAGTTACCCGTAAGTTTGGGCGCATCCGTAGAAAGCACAACCGGCTTAGCTGGTTCATTGCCACCTTTCCCCTTTTGACTGCCAAGGGTCGCCGCCACCTCACCCGTGCCGAATCTATCGCTAAGGTTTTTTAATATTTCTAGGTTTGCTTCATAATCATTTTTGGGGTCGCCCAGCGCCTTCAAAAAGGTTTGCAATTCCACATTAGAGTTCATCTGCTGCGCGGACATGCCGGTTGCATTTTTAATGGATTGCGTCAAAAGCGGAACAGCCCCAGCAATCTTATTGCGCTCCGATTGCTCG
>Ga0181346_1000083_pt1 | contig 36576 bp, 58 predicted proteins | sample Su13VDMM15DN_FD_130100 | JGI IMG/M metagenome (GOLD analysis project Ga0181346, IMG submission 130100) | Freshwater viral communities from Lake Michigan, USA - Su13.VD.MM15.D.N | ecosystem: Environmental > Aquatic > Freshwater > Lake | place: USA: Michigan | collected 2013-07-15 | reverse complement strand
TCAAATACAATTACAAAACAAACAGCTAATGAACTTCTTAATGATGAAGTGATAGATAAATTACTTGGTCAAAGTCCTGAGTTTGATAAATGGTTTAATGAAAACCATATAAAGTATAGTTATTATGACAAGACACAGGAAAGAGAAGTAACTGTTTATAGAAGATTGCGTATATGGAGTGTAAGTACTCCAAGTGATCCGCGCTTCTATGAGAAGACAGAGATCCGTGACCAATTTGGAAACATCAAAGAAACTATTCCTGGATTACCAAAGCTAGATTTTTATTCCCGCCAGGTAAAAAAAGAATACCGGACGGGATACAATCCAGCTACGGGTACTGTAGAAAAAGTAGTAGGTCTACACATTAACAATAAGGGTGAATGGTTACCTAGAACTGTTGAAGATGGAGCTAAGGATTCTACTTACATCAATGAGAAGTATGATGAGATGCGTGATTCTAATCCTGACTTGTTTAAAGTATTAGAAAAATTGACAAAACATCACTTGGATAATCAAGCTGATGCACCATATAAATCTAAGTTATACCTTGATTTCCCGAGATTTCCTAAATCAAGATTAGAGTTGGTTCAATCACCAAACTTTATATCAAACATGATACAGCGTATAAAAGGTTTCTTTGGTAGAGCTGATGATTTTGAGGATGGATTGAACTACAAGGATAAATGGAATCTAGTAAGAGCTGACATGTTTGATGATGAAATTGCTGATGTTCCTATCCGTGGTTTGTACAATCTTGACATAGATGATGTGTCTACAGATATTACTTTTGGAATGATGAGATACATGTTCTCAATGGAGACACAGAAGCAACTTATCAAGATGAGTCCTTTTGTAAGATCTTTACAAGATGTAGTAAGTGACCCTAAGAATAAAGTAATTGATCCTACAAAGGTTAACAAATGGAGTCTTACTAATCTAGGTATAGTAAATTACATCAACAAGGATGGTTTAAGTGTACGTAAACGTGCAGTAGATAACTTTATAGAAAGAGAATTTGAAGGTAAAAGATTAACAGGATTTGGTTCGGATGTACCCTGGTTAACCAATGCTTCCAATGCAATGTTTAAAGCAGCGTCCTTCCAATTCTTTGCATTGAATATTCCTTCAGCATTAAAGAATAGTTTAGGTGCCAAGTTCCAATCCATGATTGAGGCAGCCGCTGGTAAGTATTATACAGTAGGTGATTGGCAGCGTGGAAATATGTGGTCATATAAAGCAATGGCCGATATGAGTCGTCCTGCAAACATGTATGCTAAAGGAGCTAAGACATTGGACCAACAACTTATGGAAATCTTTGATCCATCACAAGGTAGATTTGCTGAGAAGTTTGGTGAGTCAATGTCAAGGTCTCTCTTACAAGATACTGTTTCAGGTAGCTGGTTATATAGCTTCCGTAAATGGACAGAACTTCAAGCAACTATGCAGATCTTTGGTGGAATGATGTATCATAAAAAGGTTACTCAATTTAAAGGTACAGCTGAAGAAAAAGAAATCAATTACATTGATGCATGGGAACTAAACAAGGATAATAAAATTCAATTGAAAGAAGGGATTGATCCAGAACTTGGAGTCACTTATGATAAAGATGGTAGCATAAAAGTTGGTAAGGAATTCAAGGGGTACAAAAATAAAATCCAAGGGGTCATGAATAACCTTCAAGGAGCGTATTCTGAGTTTGATCAACCTGAAGCACAAAGATACCTTGCCTTTAGATATATCTCCTTCCTACGTAAGTATCTTACTCCAATGCTTATCAATCGTTGGGGACATGCTGGAAGCATCTTTAAAGGCACTGTAAGACCTAGATTGAATGCTGCCCTTGGAGAAGGTCATACTGGATACTATATCCGTACTCTTCAAGTGATAAAAGAAACAGTAAAAGAAATGGGAAGAAACTTACCATTCTTACAGGCTGAAGAAAAAGCTGCAGTAATACGGACACTTACTGAGGTAATGGCATTGATTGTACTTTATTTTGGAGCTAATGCTTTATTTGGATATGATCCAGATGATGAAGATAGATACAAAAAACTAAGAGCTAAGTCAGGACCACTTCCAATGTTTGGTACAGATGAAAATAATGATCCATTTAAGTTTGGTGGATGGGCTAGTAATCATATGTTACTTCTAATGACTAATGTGCGCGCGGAGAATCAGCAGTTTATTCCACTACCTGGATTGGGTCTTAAGGAATACACATCAATGCTTGATCTTAAGTCTGTAGCATTTGGTCCAACAGTAAGTTCATATGTGGACATCCTAGATAATCTATTGGCTGCGGCATCAGGATCTGAAAAAGCATACTATGCTAAAGACTCCGGCCCATATTCATGGCAGAAAGAAGGTGACCTTAAGATAAAGAATATGCTTGGTAAAATGGTTGGTCTTAACGGATCATCTGTTGACCCGGCAATGGGGCTCAAGAACTTAAATAGTGTTCTTGCAAGAAAATAAAAGACGGCAACTCTAGAAAGAAAAAAAAGGGGAGAAGGCTTAATTGCCCACTCCCCTTTTTTATTTTGTCCATTTCTTGAACAGTTCTTGTAATAACTTTATGTCTTCTCCCTCAGTAATAACTACGTCTGGCCAATCAAAGCTTCTTACAAACCATCCGTCCTCATCTACAGTATCACTATCGCAGGATATAAGATGAATCTCTGGACTGATTTCTAACTTGTAGTAGTAGTAATCAAATCCGTTATTGCTTTCAGAATCCGGAACATCTGTTTTTTCAAAGCCCAAGGCTATTAGTTCTGCTGCTCTCATCAATCTTTAAATTGGATTCCATCTTACATGACATGTAATTGGTAGTTGAAATAAATAATCTTCTAGCTTAGGTCCACAACAGATGTTATGCACCATGTAGTATCTATTAGTTCCAGGCACAAGGATATCACTAACTACTCCTACATGACCATGAGCTATATCCCAAAAGACTAAGTCTCCTGGTTTATAGTCTTTCTCATTATCTGTAACTGGAATAGTCAAGCTCTTACGTTTAAAGTATTTAATTGCATTTACACATCTTCTATGATCTATATTGGAGTCTGCTTTAAGCAATCCATATGATGATAAGTTATTTAAGATGTCTTCATGCATTAATACTTGTAAGTCTTGCCCTACTGATCTGTATGCGCGTATCACTACGTCTATACAAACCCCTTTCTTTTTAGATACATCTCCATTAGGATACTTTAATACAACATAACTAGGATCATAAGTTACATCTTGAGTTGTCTGCCACTTAACATGACGGACGATTCCTTTGGGCTCTATTGAATCTATAATTATTTCAGGTTCAATAACCTCTACTTGAGGCACAGTAACTTCAGTAACTTCAGTAACTTCAGTAACTTTAATCTTTTCTTTTTCCTTTGGTATTGGTGTATAAAAGTATCCTCCCAATGCACCGATAACAAATAAACAAATTGCTAATATTTTCATTTTGCATATTATTTAATGGTTAATACTCTTATTTTTTAGGCGTGATTACTAATGCCTCTGGAACAATCTTATCTAAGATAGCTGTTCCTTTGTCTATGTAGTTAACATCTACATCCATTTTACCTACACTATCTAAGATAGCGATTTCAATGTCATTCTCTGGGATCAACACAATCTTGGTTGTTCCATTCATCAATATTTCTACTTTCATTATTTCATTGTTTGAAGTTTAATAATCTTTTCTAGATACAAAGCATTTTCTCTTTTTAGATCTTTGAGTTTATTCTCAAGATCTTTGAGTGTGTCTTTCATCTTTCTATTTTTTAGTATGAGTGCACCTACTTCAGTAGATTTCATCTCATGCTTTAGTTCATCTAACTCAGATTTCAGAATACCAATTTCTAATTGATAAGCTTTAACATGACCCGTTAGCTCTTCATTTTTGGATCTTTCCCACAGTAACTTCTCACCGGAAGTCTTAGGATGTAGGTTCATTAATGGCTCTTCCATTAGTGATACCACATTATCAATGTATAAACCGCTGCGCAAGTAGCAATGATACCTACAGGTAAACCAACAGCGAACCCTTCCCAAAATGTATTTTTCATAGTTCTAGTTTTAATCATTTGTATAAACCCATGATACAAGAGCTACGTATAAAGCTTCAATTATACCTGTTAGCAATCTTCTTAACTTTTTCAACATAGCTTGAATCATGTGCATAGTTTCTACCAATATACGAAAAATAATCCGCTTCTGTTCTAATCTTGGACATATAAGCTGCTTGGAATAGCGCATAATCAATTACGGATTGCTTCCAATTTTCAAACTTTGCGTAACCATTTACCTCTCCAAGATTAGTTGTTGGCCTTCTGCTAGGACATTTCATACCAAACAAATTGTTATGAGCTTTAAACATTTTAGATGTGAATGATCCTGTTTCAATCATAGCCTGTGCCATGACTATGTGGGGAAACCGGATGTTCATTGATTCAATAAATTTGTAAAGTTTATCTTCACTGAATTCATTGTCTGGAATAACTTTGACATATTTGGTTTGAACATCAACAACCGTTGTCTTTTCTTTTTCGGGTGTTTTATGTGCACTTACGGTGAACATAATTATACATGCTAGTACAAGTACTGCTGTAATATTAATCTGTAGTTTTTTCATCTTCATTTGGTTTATCCTCCGTCTCCAATAAGGATTTAATAACCATATTGGCGAGGTAACTTGAACACTTATATCTATGCCTTATATAGGCTTTAAGGATTTTCTCATTAAACAATTTGTAATCCTTATTCTCTGCTTTAATTTCTGCTACTATAATGTCAATCTTTAATCCCATCTTATGCTTTAATTATTGGTGCGCAATCTTCTGGACCGGTGCAACTACCATCACATACACATACATAACAATCTTTCTTTTCCATACTATTTCTTTTTAAATTGTTCAAAACATTTGTCTGCAAGTTCATCCCAAAGTAAATTTGATTTGTCTAACTTAATTTCTCTGTAAAATTGTCTTGCAAATAACTTAAAGTCTTCCTCACTATACATTCTTTCTGCTTGCCATTTATTTTCTAATAAAGCAATTGTTGATTGACTTGCTGTTTTATGTTTTTCGGGAGTAGCTTTTAAAAATTCATCTCCAATTTTTTCAATAATGTAATCCTCTACTTTTTGGTACTCATTAAACCAATTCAAATCTTGTTCTTGTTGCCATTTAGCACCTTCAATAAAACCTTCTATTTTATCTTTTGGTGTAATAGTTGTGTAAGGTGGATTTTCAGATACATATTGGTATATCCTTAATGCAACTTCTTCAAGTGTTTCTTTTTCCATACTACTTACGTTCTTTAATATAGGTTTGACACATTACATGAAACCTGTTAGTACAATCTATTATAAGTCCTATTAGCTTCAATGGATCTTCATTTTTATAAATATACCTTTCAGATATTTTAATGACTTCTCCATTGTTGCATTCACCAAATGTTTCAAAGTTAATATGTAGTGAATCTTTATCTACAATAGCAAAATTAACCTCTATCTCAGGATAGATTTTCTTTTCCATACTATTTACGTTTTGATTATTACTAACAAGTTTCTGATAAGGCTCAGATATTTTTACATCAAATTGGGCTTCTAGACTAGTGTCAGTAACAACATCTCCTATAGCAACACCATCAACTATATCTTTGATATAATATTCCTTTGAATCTTTAATGATAATATCTCCAGGTGAAACTTCTGGGAATGTTAAAGACACTTTTACTTGATTAGTCTTAGTCTTGTTAATTTCACTTTGTTTATTATACTCTTCTAATTCTTGCGGGGTACATTTACAATCATGATCCCAACATCTACCACAAGCAAATTTCATACTACTTACGTTTTAAAATTCTAATTTACTTGCTGTAGATACTATGAATATTATCAAGCATACATCTACTAAAATTTCTGTGAATAATCTCATCTTATTCTGATTTAAAGGTTTCATTGTAGTATTGTTCTGATGTATTATATTCACCATCCATACCATCAAGATATGCTGTACGTATTATTTCCTTCTCCATTTCTTTGGCTTGTTCAATTACATTTTTTATAATTGGTGAATCTGATGTTAAATCAAATTTTTCTACTAACCATTCTACTGCTGTCATAATTTTGATTTTAAAAATTAATTAATGTGCGTTTTCTCAATGCAAGGAAAGTATGAAAACCATACACGTCATAGAAACTACAACACCTTAATACGCTGACATACTTCTTCTTCACTTTTTATGCATTAAGGCATTGACACAACTTTTTATTATTTGTAGTGCAGACAGGATTTGAACCTGTGACCTGAACTTCTCTCATCTCTGAGCTTTCAGCGGTTCCGCTCTACCAACTGAGCTACTGCACCAACCTATCTGGGTTGCAACAGATATTATAAGTCAATTACAATTACTACAATTCCAAATTTGACCACTATTTTTGTTTCTGTTTGTGAAAGGATCATTCCTTTATGTGGAACATTCACTTCATCATACAAGGTAACTTGCACTTCTTGTTTCTCTTTAGGTGTACAGTCAGCTTGAACAGTTTTTTCTTCTACAATAGTAGGCTCTAATGACCATATAGAAAGTGGTTTCTTACGCATCTTTGCGTGATACATTCCAAGACATGCGTTTGGAGTTCTACCTAGTTTAGTTGCTGCAAAAGCTGCAGCTTCTGTTTGATTGTTTCCTGCATTAAATGCTTTACCCATAAGGTCTGCAAGTAATGCCATTTCTTCTCTAGTCCACGGTTGGAACTTTGGTTTAGTCTCTTCCATTGTTATTTGTTTTTTCTGCTTTCACAGTAGTCAATAATAAATCCTGTAGCCACTATTAGATTCATTCCAATAGAGGCAATAATCTCATACACATCCTCGTAGACGCTTACACTTAAGTGAATATGTCCTACCATCCAGAAGGGTATAGATAAGTTTTGACTTATCCACACAATTAGATATTTGAGGAAATGTATCATTTAGCACCCGTCTGTTTCCGGATTATGTGGTTTCACTATATCAGGATACAGGTTTTTAATTCCGTGTCTTTTAACTTTCTGACAATAGCTTATCCATTTTCTCTGTTCTTTGGCTTGCTTTATTTGCAAGGTTTGAAAGTAATTTCTGTTCATAAGAATTTTTTGATATCTGGTCTAAAATAATTTGGTCCTTTTAAGATCTTACCATCAGCTCTATGGATTGGTTTACCATCTTCTCCAAGTTTACTCATGTTACTTGAATGAATCTCATTGAATACATCTTCTATGATATGTTGCATACCATGTTTCAGGATTGTTCCACATAGGATGTATAGCTGATCACCCAGGGCATCAGCAATCTCAACAAGATCCTTGTTGTAACAAGCTTCTAGGTACTCATCATTCTCTTCCTTCATAAGCGAGTGTCTGAGATCATAGTCACTTCTTTTAATAAATCTCGGTTCTGTTCCATTTTCCTGCTCAAAAGCATTGTGGAATTCTTCTACTGATTGTAATATTTTTTTCATTTGTTTTGGATTTGTGATAAGCCCCCACCGTAGCGGGGGCCATCATTTAGCTCAATAAATTTATGTATTCTTTGTCAAGTTCAACAGTGCTTCCATCATCAAATGTGATTACATATTGATCACCAATTAACTTATAAGTGAAATCTTTTTCTTCACCAAATAGTTCTTCAATTTCATTGCTGATGATTTGTTTTCTGTAAGAATCTTCTTCTGACACAACTTCTGCTAGTACTTCTGGCTCTTCTTCCATTTCAATTGTAAGTTCTAACTCTTCAACTGGTACCTCAACATGCGTTTCCTCTACTAGAGCATCCTCAACTACAGGATTGAAATCAAAGTCTAATGAGTTGTCTACTAGAGATTCCTCTTCAAGCTCTTCTAAGTGTAACTCAAGTAAGTCATCTTCTGTAGGTTCTGCAACTAACTCTTCTACTATTTCCTCAGTTAGATCTATTGCAAACTTAACTCTAGTAGGAGCAGTCTCTACTATTTCTTCTTCCATGATCTCAGTAAGTTCAGTAAGATCTACTGCAGTTCCACCCCACACCATAGACTCAAGAGTCTTAGTATCTTCTTCTGCTTGCTCTACCATAACTTCTTCAAGGTCATCCATGAAGGTTTTGTCTACAATAGGAGCCTCAAATGTATTACCTACTGGATCTGTATATGTTACTTGAGCTTCTATAAATCCTTGGGCAACATAAGTATCAATTCTAGCTTGAGGAAGTACATCTTCAAGTTTTAAGACTTTTTCTTCAGGTTCTCCCTCAATGTCAGCTACTCTTTCCAAATACTCTTGGTCAGATTCTACATGGATTTCTACATCTGCAGCTTCTAATTCAGCTATCTGTTCTAGAATGTTTGTCTGATTAGGGAATACTGTCAATGGATCTATGATTTCTACAGTCTCTTCTTCAATGATTTCTTCATCAAATTGCATAGATTGTAATGCAAATTCATTCTTGAATGTGTAATGAACATGAGTCTGTTGCTTTATCCAATTCTTTGGATGCGCTGACTTAAGGACTACCAACACGTGGTTGTATAGAGTCCATAAGCTGTTCTCATTTGTTGTATACACATATGAAGGATTAAGATATTCTCCTTTGATTGCGCTCAATTGCTGTGTGGAAATGGCATTTCTAAAATACAATTTCCCCAGGATAGCAAAATACATCTCAGGTAGAACTTGGATGTTCTTCATCTGTTCCTTATCTGCTATAAGAGATTGGAAATACTGATCCGCCATATCAAGCTGATCATTCATGATGGTCTCCGCTTCTGTATCAGCAGACCCCGTATGCTTTCTAATCCAATTTGTCATATCTTCAGCTAGAATATATGAATCATTTGTGATTACTGAAGCACCTACACCACACTGAAACTTAGTAGACTTATCATATGAATTGACCCATGAGAACATCATTCTCATTTCCGGGTCATTTGAATGCTGTACTACGTAGCTTCCTCTGGCCACGTCACAGTTATTGTTTGCTCTATACTCTTCAGATAGAATTGCAAAGCCTCTATCTTCCAGGCCTTTCTTTACATGATTAATAATAAATCCATGAGAGATCACAGTATAAGTTTCCGTCTGCATTGGCAGTGTGGTACCTGTAAGTGTATCTTCATTTACGATAAGGGTTGTTTTAGACATAACCTTGAATTTAAAAATCTAATTTTAATTGTTCACTAAATAGATGGGGAATGATATTCTTGAGCTCCTTGTTAATAGCTATCAAGTAATACTGATCATTCACATCATATGTTTCCCATGGTGCTTCCTTGTGTCTGTTATACACACATTGGAGCCACCGTCCGGATTCTGCTTGGATTGCTCTTCCATCAGATTTATTTACTTTGATTATCTTACCACCTTTAGTACAGATAAAATACCTGAGTGTTTTCTGCAGTTTATTCTTTTGGACAACACCATCTTCTACAAATTGATGTTGGAATTCCCAATTCCCTTTGATTTTAATACCTCCGCAATAATCAAAGATGTTCCTATTCTGCTTTAGATACTCTTCAGGCTCTGTACCATAAGTAAAGTAATGATAGATGGCTTGGCGTATTATCAAAAAACTCTTGTTCTTATGTAATGCCAGGTCCTGGAATTCAAATCTACCTTTACACTTAGTCTTAGCATGGTAGATTATACCATCTTCTTCCTTGATGTAATTGTGTGGATTTGATTTAACCTTTGCTACTTCCTCTGGTTTGACTTCCTTCCACTTATTGATTGCAATGTAGTTGTTTACATCCGCGATGATCATCTTTTGATATTCATCATGTTCCAATTGCAAGCTTGTGCGTTTCTCCCATTCAGCGCAGATCTCTAAATAGAGTTCCTTATGCTGAGTAGGAATCATCATTTCTAATCCGTCTGTGTTTTGCATAAGTGGAATCGCACCTGGGACACCTTCCGCGAGCATCTCATATAGCATAGCTAGGCTGAGCTGTCCGTTGATTGTAATCCTCATGGTGAACTCTGGGTCATATAGGAAGCTGTTCTCATCATTACTCAACCCGTAAGTTGAATTAAGAATAATCTTGTACACATAGTTGAGTGGATTGGACTTGGGGATTTTCTTTCTTTCCTCAAAGATCCATTCATACTGGTCACAGAAATCTTCATTTGGAATGTGCTTTGGGGCCCATCTATTACGGATTGCTAGATTTGGATAATAGCTTACTACATCTGAAGTCATAATGGTCATACCTTCTGTTGCTTCATAGATGTCACTACGCTTGGCACCATGTAGGCCACCTAGACCAAAGTCTGTTTGTACACCTCGGTAGTTAACACTGTAGTGGAAACTGTTCTTGGTTTCATTTGGATTGAGTATTAGCTCTTTGAAGTTGGCGTGAAGCTCTTGGAATTTTGGAGTGGTGAATTGGATAGATGATAGTAAAATATCATTAACGGAAATAAGACCTCTATAGGTTCTCATCTTCTTGAGATCATACTTTTTGATACCTGTTTTCTTTTCCAAGAAGTGCAAGAATAACTCCTTTGCTATTCTTGTCTCTGATGCGCTATACAGATTAATGTTATAGGTCTCTGTTAGAGTCTTCCTTAGTCTTATCTGTTCTATACTAAGCTTCATTATCCTCTTTGTAGAGAGCACATCATTTATACAGTATCTGACTATCTCATCTTGTTCCTCTACCGTCTGGATCATATGCCAGTGCGGAAGCGGCATATCCTGCACGTTGTGCCAATCCATACTTACTTGAATCCATTTAAGACTACTCAGTTTAGCTTTGTTATCCCAGTGATTCATTTTAAATAAATCAATCTGCTTCACTGTTATTTCTTTCTCTGAGTACTCCGCGAATTCCCCCCTGTCTTTCCTGGAGATCACATCCTGTGCTTTTTCATGAACCAATAGTGCAATTCTTTCACCATCTAGTGCTCTTAATACACCCTTTTTAAGGAGCATAAATTGAGTAATCTGTGAGTCAAACGCGATGCCGTTGAATGAGATATGCCTTTCTTTGTGAACCACATTCTCATCTAGGAAGTTCATGAAATCATCTATGTCATTTCTGAATTTGCTTATCACAAAGACTCTACTCTGATCGGATGTATAGTGTGAGAACACTGCCACAAAACATGACTTCAGTGTCTCATAATCCATCACCCAATGATTCATACTACATTGTGCCCTGCGGCACCCATTAGTTTAATAAACTCATCTAATGTCTTTTTACCAACACCTCTGTGTTTACTGAATCCTTTTATAGTTAAATCTGTGAATAAACTTAAGGTAAACCTATCCTTACTATTCCACGCCTTACTCCAACCCCATATACGATATAGTATAAGAGTTAGCTTATCACTTATTAAGCCTTTAGAATTTAATTCATGGATGTCATCATCTAATGTTATACCCGCATTTTTAAGGTTAACTTCCTTTGACTCTTCTTGCTCTTTATTGTACTGTTCAATCACAGCCAAAGCATGCTTATAACTTCTTTCTGTTACCATAATGTATGTTCAGTTAAGCTGTTCCCCCTTTTTAATTACATAAAAAGAGAGGATACATTACATACCCTCCCTTCACTTGTTGGAGCAAGAATTTATTTAGCTTCCTCTATTGCTACCATGTATTTTGCAAAGTCAAAGCTTTCCGCATTAACTGCAAACATGTTGATGAAATCGATTTGCTCTTCCTTTTCAGTAATATAGTACTCTTGATATGTATCAATTGCTCTACGTTCTTCTCTAAAAGGTTTACCGTTTTTGCGTGCAGATTTGGTCATAATAATATCTCCGTTGTCATCAAACTTAGGAATGCTATGAAATGATTCCTTAAACTGTTTGTTGATTACAACTAAAATATTTAATCCCGGGTCATAGATTACTTCTACAAACGGGCATGATTCTGATATTGGCATTAACTTAAATGTTATTTTATCTTGCCAAAATGATGTAAATAAGAGCATTGACGGCTCTACTGTTGTTGGTTTTTTCATACAATAATTATTGATTACTAGACAAATGTAAATAATCCTGTGCAATATTCAAAGTAACTGGTGTCTCTTTAAAGGTTTCCTCTTCCAGGTTAGGAATTGAGCATAGCTCTCCTACCTCAGTCAACAGCTTTTCTACTTTATCCATATCTTTATCACTACCTGATAATAACTTAGCATAAAGGCCAAAGTATTTATCAGGATAAAGATAGCTTTCTATGTAGGCTGTCTGACTCCGGTTACCGCTAAAGAATGTCATGACCCTGACCTTATGGTCTTGATCAATTTTTGAATACTTCCCATGTACTGTGTTTGTAAAGATTTTTTGATGTTGTGTAAAATCAAATACATAGGCACCTCTGTTGTTTTCTAATTGAATGAAAGTTTCAAACAATTCATTGCCAAGAAGTTTTGTTCTCTCAAACTTCTTAAACTCTTCATCATCTCTAAGATAATAAATGCATATCAACTTGCAGTCATCAAAAGTATATAATCCTTCCCATGACATGTAAGTTTCTATTGGTGTAACGCTTTCTCCGCGTTTAATCTTCAGAGCCGGATACAGAAACAACCGACTCTTCTGATAATAATCTTTGTACAAAGAGGATATACTCATAAATCTTACAGGTTAAAGTTCAACTTTACCTGCTAAGAAATCATAAGGAAGACTGTAATCTCTGCTCTCATAATGATACTTGGCCTTTTGTAAATTGCCAACTGTGTTAGCACTCCACGTCTTTAAGCTCTCCAATGAAACTGGAAACGCATAATACTGGTTGTACTTATCCACTACAATAAATCTAATTTCAAATATCCATGTTTCATCCATAACATCTTTCAGATAACTCTTAGCAAGTAATCCATAGAGGACGGCTTGCATCCAATACTTATACTTGATAACTGATTCTTGAAACTCTGAAATAGATTTGCTTGTGGTCTTAAGGTCATTGATTCTTACAGTTTTGTTTTTCACATCAACAACCATATTATCAATATATCCATGTAGACCAAATGGGAAATCTTTAATCTTCATCATATGATAAAGCTCATTGTATACTCCATAGTTAGGATCAGTTCCTTCTAAGTCTAATCCGAGCAGCATACTTATGTTCTTATCAGCCATAAGAAGTTCCGCTGTTGCCTTACATTTTTCTAATGTGTCCGGGTCAATGATCTCTCTATTGCCTTGATTCTTTAGGAATGTGAAGTAGTCCTTTGATTTCTGATCAACTATCTTCTCAATTCTTTTCTCATCCCCTGTAATAAATGGATGCTTCTTGTCATCAACTAAGGCTTGGTGTAGGTTCATATCCTTTAAGATATCTAGGATTGCATCCGTATAATCTTCAAGGTCTTCTCCTTTTTCTGCACCATTTTCCTTAAGTTCTAGATGATGAGCAAGTACTCTACGTAGTACCTTCTCTGTGTTCTCTGATGGAATTCCAGCTGATGCTAGGATAAAGTGTTCATCAAACATGCCATTATCTAGCATGAGGTAGTGAATGATTTTACCTTTAGTAAAGTACCGTTCATTCTTGATTTCTCTATCCTTCAATACATATTCTTTGTAGAATTGCGCAGGGGATTCCATCATCAGGGATAACCCTGAATAACTAAGGTTGAATTCCTTAGCATAAAAGCTGTGTTCTAATTCCTCTTTAGTCATAAATCATCTAATTTAATTTCATCATGGTCATCTATATGATCTAATGCTATCTCTTTATTGAGAGTTAATCTTGAGTTTGTAAGATTACCTTCATGTACAGTGTAACTGTTTGTCTCATTATAGAATGATAAGAATAGATCAACATTTGATTTGGTAAATTGACCATGGCTTTTGAGTATTCCAAAGATTGTTTCTACTTGGTCTGGTGATAAAGAGTTGTTACCTAAATCTGATTTCTCAAATTGAAAATAGTTGAGTAGATACTTGAAATTGACATGGTCTACGTTACCTCTTTGATACATGATGTGACCTCTTTGTATGAGTAACATGTAAAGGAAGATAAGACTATTTGAAAAGTTTGAATTGGCCATAATCTCCATTGCCAATGTAGTGTTATCACTTTCTTGAGTATCAATTAACTTACAAAGCTCTTGGTACTTTTGTTGGTTGATAACAATACCGTTATTGGAGATGTGCTTTTGGAGTTGCTTCTCTTCTATGAATTTGATATTTGGATTTGCTTCAAAGAGTTCTTCTAAACCTTTGCAATTAATGACTGGATATTGAGAACCTGGTTGTTGACCATACCATGTACCCAGTTTTCTATAGAGGAGTTCAGTAAAGAATCTTCTATTGCTTTCATCACTAGCGTAAATATAAGGATTTGTTTTTGATAACACCTGCAGTTTCATGAAAACTTTATCAGAAATATATGAGCCGTGACCCGCTTCCTGTAAGTTTTTGATATGTGCAATGATGTCTTCTGTCTTGTGTCTATGAACAATAGTATAGGACACTTGACTTGTCTCCATATTGTTATAATTCTTGAAGTGTGAGAACTCTGAAAAGATTATGCAATTTGCATTCTCAATCTTGTTGGTGTTTCTAAGTTTGTTCTCATCAGCAAACACCTTCATTTTGAATCTTGGGATACTTACATCCGGTAGGATATAGTTTACATTCTTTTTGTCAATCACGTATGTGTCTTCAGCTTTTGTTTTGAGACCATCTGGGGTAACCCATTTCTCAAAGCCTACATCAACTGTGAATGAACTATCTAATTTTAATACTAAATGATTATGATACATAAGCTGAAATAAAAGGCCGGCTATTACACCGGCCCTTTTTTATTAAACAGTTAATAATTGTGATACTGTTGTGTCAAACACAAGCTTCTGAAACTTTTGTTTGTTCTCACCAATCAATCTCTTTGCAATGATATACTTGAGGTCATAGTTAAAGATGTCGTCATCCTTGATAAGGATTCCAATTCTCTTTAGTATCTCTGGTGTAATTGGATTCTTATCAGCATACACTAATGCATAATTGATAAGACGATTACAGAATACACTAGCAAGATCTGCTCTGTAATTCCCGTCTTCCCATACAAGTTCTTTAAGTGCCGTGATCACCTCAGCATCTTTCATTTCTAAAAGCATTTGCTTTGGTGTGATCAACTTATCTAACTTGTTTGCGATAAACTGACTGAATAACATTGCTGCTTCAGGACCCACTGTTGCCTCACCTAGGTTCTGAATCAACCCTAATGATTTCTCAAAGTCTTCTACAGAACTAATTGAGTTAAAGAAATTGGTAATAGACCTTGCATTTACTTGCTGGCTAATTACTTCTGGGTTCATCAACAAGAAGTTGATACAACGACCATCAATCTTATTTTGTTCTGCCCACTTTGCCCATGTCTCAACTTCAAACTTAAGCTCAACACTAGCAAATCTAGTTCTTTGTGCAACGTCAATTGTGTTTACCAAGTAATCTCCATTATCTGGATTAGCTGATAGCATAATGTGCCAGTTCATAGGCAGCTTCCATGAGATGTATTCTTGACGGTCAATCAATTCCATCACCGCTTGCAAGAAGCGCGTGTCTGCTCGGTTCCAGTCATCCAAAAGTAACACACCACCTTCAGTTTTATCTGCAATCCATTCTGGTGGACAATACGCCATGCGCTTATTGCTCCCAGTACAGAAGCTATAACCCATTTTAGCATATTCTTCTACTGCAGTCTCATCAACCCAAACGGTATCTGATCCTCCAGTGCCAGGTACGGTTACCATCTCTTTAACTGGTACTTCACGCTCTACTTCTTTCTCTACGATTTCACCCGTTGGAGTTTTAAACTTGGCCATTACCTTTTTCATAACCATTTTGGTTACTTCTTTGGTAACAGGGGATCCTGTACCAGATTTCTCCATCTTAAACTGACGCACTGGGAAACCCACTAGGTCACCCAATTCCTCAATCTGTGCTAAGTTCAACTTAACAAAACTTAACTTATGCTCATTAGCAATTTGTATGATGGTACTTGTCTTACCAATACCTGATTCTCCGATTACCTCTACTGCAATTGGATTCTTACCATCCTTTTGGATGACCTGATTGTTAGAGATAATGTGCTCCATGAAGTTCTTTAACTCTTCACTGTTTAACTGAACTTGATTTACTGTACTCATGTTTTCTTTTAATTAATCTGTATTACTACTCCGGGTAAGTTTTTATTCATATGGGATTCTTTTGATAAGACCCATAACAAATCACTCTTACCATTCTTTGGGGCTGGTGCCTCACCATCTGTAAAATATATCAGACAGCTATACTTATTTCTGTGTTCCTCAAAATAATCCACTACGGGATTGAAATCTGTACCTCCTCTACCATGGATATTGTATTCACTTCTAAGAGTGAACTTCTCTATCTTTGATATGGCGGTGTCTGCATGTACAAGGGTAACCTCATTACCAGTTTTATGAATGTGATAAATCTGATTCATAAACTCTTTTAACTCTCCATTGTTTACTGAACCTGAAGTATCAATTGCTACTAAGATGTGCTTGCGCTGCTTGATCTTAAGACCAGGGTTTTCTATGTAGCGTTTGTTATACTTCCTTCTAGACTTCTTAGTGTAAATCTTTGTAGACTTACCTGTGAACCTTTTAATATAACCTTTCCAATCAAATGCTGGTGGCTCTGTAAAGTTCAATATGCTTAGAAGGTCTGTGATTTCACCTGGCACGGTACCTCGAGACTTAGCTTGACTAGCTGCCTCATTCAAAGCACCAATTGCCTGAGCTCTTAATACTTTTTGAGTTCCCTCATTAGCATCTTGGATGTCTGACCAATCATGTGGTTGTATTGTGATACTATGACCATTGCCTAGATCTACTTTTTTACCACCTGGTTGTCCTGTTCCGTCACCTTCACTTGGCATACCCATCTCACTTATAGCTTGTGCAATAGCCATCATGGAATCAATTTCATCCTTGTGGGCTTGCATCAGCTTATCATAGTAATACTTGGTACCTTTCTTTTCTTCTAAGTTTAGTTCAGGAAATGCTTCAAGCACCGCGCCACCTTCAGGAAGGAACTCGCGATCAATATACTGGTTAATCTCAAGATCCATGGCAAGGTTAGCAATGTATGCATACCTATTTTGTGGACCATTGAGATGTGTATAGTCTGTGATATGACAGAATGCAATATGCAACAGCTCGTGTTTAAGCAATCCAATCTTATGATTTGGTATAAGACTATTCCAAAACTCTGGATTGATCTTAATATGGAAGCTAACATTAGTTCTACCAACACATGCCGTTGGGATCTTAGTATCCCACTCTCTGTTAAGACCTAGTAAGAAGAGTCCATAGAATGGCTCCTTAAACATAAGATCCTTAACAGTTTTAGCAAGTGTTTCATGATTTAGTTTATTACTCATAGTTTCCGCACTGGGTTTTAATGCTTTTGATATAGGCATATCCTGAACTATGCAGGGCATTTAATATCTCAGCGTTTAATTGGTTAAGAACAAAGTCTACACCTTCTATCTTACTTTTATCAGTGATATCTGAAGCTGCAATGTCAGTAAGAATGGTCATGTAAGAAGTGTAATTCTTATTAGCCAGTATCTTCATTGTCTTTGGGGCATAATCTACCCATGTAGCAGAACTTGTTCTACCTTTATTCTTATAAATCATCATAACATAAGGAAGGTCAGCCTTCTTTCTGTTTTCCTCTATAATAGTCAAGGCTAACTTTGTGTTGTCAATGTCGGATGTCTTCATCATTCTGAGAAGCTCATCATATTTTTCTCTAATAAAACTCATTAGTCTTCAATTTTTAGGGTTCTTAGCATCCATTCTGTTGGTGTATTAATATTATCCACCCATTCCTTGGCTGTTGGAATATATCCAAAGCAATCTTCTTTTACATGTTGTTCACCTACATAGCGTGTATAGACTGTTTTACCATCAGAGTTGACAATGATGTGGCCAAATACTTTCTCACATTCAAATATCCCCTCGCTGTGATGTCTAAACATTCTATGTTTGCTGTGACCTACCCAGGCCTTGGTGGCATCAAACCAATTGTGTATCTCCAAATAATCTCCCGGCTCTCCTCCCCATTTTCTTACTGAGGATTTTGCGTGTTCATACGGATGTGACATACTTATAGTTTTCCGTTGTGTGTAAATGAATACTCTTCTTGATTTTCATAATCATATTCTTCAGTCTCTTCATCATAATCTGCTTCACCATAGCAGTTGTTATGTATGATATAAGCGTTTGTTGTAAGATCTACATACATGTTACCGTAACCACCTTCATTGTTCCACCAGTCTTCAATGTCATTTAAGATTTCAATAACAATTTGATGTTCAATGTTGTCTAGCATGATTTGTATAGTGTCATCCACTATAATCTCATATTCTTCTAGTAAAAGACCAACGGTTTCTATAGCACCCTCTTTATCATATACTACATCTGCTTGAGAATAAGGTGTGATAGATTCAACACTACCACTGTCTCCACTTCCAGAGTATTGTACATGTAAAAAGTTTATTCCCATGTCCTTTAGAGCTACAAGTCCTAGACTTGCCTCTAACTTTCTCATATTTTCCATTACAAATTGTTTCTACGGGCCCACTCGGCCATTAATACTGCGTCAACTAGCCCGTCATGCGGCTTAGTTGCTCTCTCTCCGAAGGTAAGTTTCAGATTTGGGAAGAGTCTTTTGACTGCTACTAATGCCATTGCCTTAGTATCCCTTTTACCTTTTGCATTTTTGATCTCATCTACTCCCATGAACATGTCCTTCTGCCATTGTTTGGCGGGAACTTTTGTATATGGAACAGTTTGAGATACACATAACATTTCCATTACACCTAACTGTAATCCCATAGAGAATGCTGTTGCTTTGCTAGTACCGAAGATTACTCCCAGTTTTTCAAAGACCACGCTCACTTCTTGGTTGTTTGATTGGATGATAGTAAACACCATATCTAAGTGTAATGCGTTTAGATCTAACTGATCCTTGATTACAGGCATTGCTACGGTTCTTATTATTCCGTCAGGACTCATCACTGCTATTGCACCCTTTAGACCTATGTCTATTCCTACGTATGTCTTCATATGAACTTTGTTACACCTGTTAATACTTTGGTTATTATTGGGTATATGTTTACCCTTGTGTTTTCTATACCATGTTCTCTTATAGAGTCAGATAAGTCCTTCTCCATTTTCAACAGCACATAGGGAATCCCATATATCTCTTGGTACTTGAGCATTGATTTAATCCCTGCCTCATCATTGTCAAACAAAGTACACACTTGCTTGTACTTAGATAAATACATCTTCATAATCTCCTCTGGAATCATAGAGCTCTCACTGTCAGGTGCGATTGCCTCAGCATTGCGAAACCCTAACTTATTGAATGCCATCACATCTTTCAATGAACTGCATATCACTAGGTACGGGACCTTATGAGTTAACTGTTCTGAACCCTGGATGTATGTTGCTACCTTGATGAACTTCTTCTTCTTTATTGATGGCTGATATATCTTGTACAGGGTGCCATCTTCTTTGAAATAACCATATAGATTATAACCATCAATGACTATCTCCTTTGTGTTACCTTCATCAACCTTTGACATAGTATAACTCTTAAGAGGCCTTACATTAAATTGTTTTAATAAGGCACTACCAATCATAAATGAAGTCCAAAACTCTTTATCATAAACATTCCACTGTCTCTCTACATGACCTGATACTTTGTATTTATCTTTTGCAATAAGAATAGTGTTTGCCTGGTTCTTATTACCTGCAAGAAAGTTATCATAGTCTTTAACAATAGTATATGCTGTTTGAATAAATGTTATGTTAAACATCTTTTGTACAAAACTAATTGCATCACCACCATAACCACTAGAAAAATCTTTATACTTATATGCCATCATCTTGGTGTCTAAATACACACACATTGATGGTGTCTTTTCTTCATTGAATACAGATGGTATCTTGATGTCCTGACCGTTTAAGATCCCTGTTGGAAGCTTGAGATAATACTCAAAAATCCATTCAGTAGGTACATCTTTTACATCAGTTCGTGTTGTTTTTAGTGCCATCTTTTTTAATGTAAAAGAGAGGCCCAATTACGAGCCTCTCTGATTACTATTCAGCTCATAATTTTAGATATCAAAATCTGATATCTCTGTGCCTCCTACATTAGGTGCACTTGGCGTATCAGAATTCAAATCATCTTCAGCATTAAATCCGGCTACTGGAGCTGGAAATTCTAAATGCTCTGCTTCACTGAAGACAGCTAACTTAGAAGGTGTTGCTGTGATTGCTTCATATGGTAAAGCAAACTTGCTATACTTTGGAAGATAACAGTCATTAGCTGTATAACCATTCTGTTTAAGATATTGTCTACCTGCGATACAATAGTTCAATGGTCTGTTAGCATATGGCTTGTCATGATTCAAAGCAACTACTAATTCTTCAATGGTATTGAATTTACCATCTTGGTCATCTAACCATTTATCATTACCCATTTCGCGTAGTAAGTTACCAACCGCCTTGATGATATCAGTATCTCTGAATACAGGGATGCCTGACTTTGTTTGACCATCACGGTAAGGGAACTTGTTATACTTAACTCTACCTACCTTTCCTTTGTGTCTTCCTAATGACTCATCATCTTTGTCAATGAAGAAGCCTTCAAATTCTGGGCCCATATCAGGTCCCTCAAGGTGTATAACTAAATAGTAACCACCCTCTTTTACAAGAAAATTTGGTTGATCTAATTCTACTTTTGTTACCGTAGCCATGGTGTTACCCGGCTCAATTAACTTACTTGACCCTCCGCTTGCAGAAGCCACTCCTTTTGTGCTTAATCCACTCATTACTTTTTGTTTTAATTAATCTATGTAAACTTTATCCCAGAATGTATGTAACACATCATCCTCATACTTTGAAACCTCAATCTCTTTGTTCTTCAAATGCGTTGGCCTTGCACCACATGATATCTCATCCGTAGTTTTGAAGCTAAGGATGTTTGTGTTACCACGTCTGTAAAGATACCCGATTGCATCTGACTGTGAAGAGATGATTCTTTTTACCTTACCTGTAAGATCAAGGTCTGATGAGCTAAACTCTGAACCATTCTTTTCTAACATAGTCTCTCTTACGTGACCTACTAGAATAACTCTTGGTGCTAAAGTCTTTATGAACTCAATGATTTTTGTGATTGCCTCACGTTGATACATCCATCCTGCACCATTTGGTAATGATGTTACTACACCATACATAGCCTTTCCGCTATCAGGTGCATACTGGTTACCATCTAGTGTTTTCTTGAACCAGTTTTTCCCCATCGGTGTACGACTGTATAGAACCTCAGCATATGGTAGACAGATTGTCTCCAATGCCGTGATTGTATCAACAGCGATATACTTGTACGGGAACCCAGCCTCTTTGATAGCCTTGCCAATTGCCTTGATATCATCTACACTAGAAGCCTTAAGCTTCATAGCGTCTACATAATCCGAGCCCTGTTCTAGGTCAAGTATCAGACAGTCGTCTAGCTGTGCTAATAGACTTGTCTTACCAACCTTTGGCTTAGAAAATATAATCAGATTCTTTGGACTAATATGACTTGCTGCTACTTTCTGAGTAGGTAATACTATTTCTGCCATCTTTATTTGTTTGAATTTATAATGTCATTCAACCATGCCTTTCTGCTGATTGGTTTTGCTAAATGAATTGCTGCGTAATCACGCATTGTCATTTCACTCATTGGCAAATCAATGTCAGAGTCAGGTAAGACAGCTTCAATTTCTTGAGTGTTTAGTTCCTCATCTGTGTACCATGGAATTTCCGTGTCCTTACTGTTGGTTACCTCAATGAGTTCATTGATTGGAATCTCATAACGGATATCTCCAGTAACAGGATGTGGTGTTGTTGTTTCATACTCCGTTTCATAGAATGGATTGTGTTTCCATTTATAAAGCGTCCTATCCGGGTCCTCAGATACATAATCTCTACTGACAAATTCAGTATAGATATCTTCACCTCTTCCGATTTCACTTGGGAAGAATGAGATTATCTTCTCACCTTTTGAATTGAGATACGCCATCTTGGGATAGAACAAAGCATCTTTGTTACCGATACTCTCAAATAACGGTAGATGCTTAACCCTAAGATCCGCAATCTTCTCCCTGTTTGTTTTAGCAACAGGTTCTTTCTTTGTTTTTAATTGCATACTTACTTGATTTATGTTTTACGTCCGGGAGTTGGCATCTCTGCTATCTCCATTGTTTTGAATTTAGCTCTGAAGAAACTCATCCTAGGGTCACCATTTCTTACCTTGAGAAAATGGAATACCAACACAGTGTCATCATCAATGATGTACTTTTCCGGACCAAAGAATTTAATAAATCTTTTGGCCGGGCGGTTAACGCCAATGACCATGTCAGCATGTTGATAGAGGGCATCACCTCCAAATAGATCTGATTCTAAAATGTAGTTTGCATAAGAACCTTCTTGTGCTCTATCAGGATTCTCCACCTGTCTTCCTAATTGGCTTAACACAATTATGATTACAGGAAACTCTCTCTTGATAGCAGTGAACATCTCACCTAATTCATACAGCATGTCCAAGAACTGTTGATTCTTTTCTCTTTGTACTAGGATTGAATGGTCTAGAGTGATTATGGTTTTCTTGTACATCTTCTTCTTCACGGTAGATATCTCGCCAGTAGTAGGATCCTTCACTTGAGTATCTTCCATAGTACTGTGGTCTTCCATATAAAGACGAATAGACTTATCAATTTGATTTACGGTTTGCTTCTTCTCAACAACATTGATTGGATATCCGACTTGACCTTTGGCGTGGACTTTTAATCTTTCAAACTGTGCGTCTGTTACACCGTCCGTTCCCTTTAAGTGTAGTTCTTTGTAACTCTTGCCAAGTACTGAGGTAAACTCACGTTTGGCTGTTACCTTTTGCATCATTTCAAATTGAAACTCTAGGACGCGGATGTTCTGTCCAGCATTGAGCTTGAAACCTTCCTTAATGATTTGATTTTTGATTAGTGTTTTACCTGAGCCAGGTCTGCCTCCAATGACTACCATGGAATTCCATTCCAATCCGTCAAGAGCTGCATCATTTACTTTGGGCCAAGGAGTTATATAACTTGAAAGTCTCCCCTTTCTATACCCATCTATCTCTGCTAGAGCCTCAATGTATCCCTGTCTTATATTCAGCCAGGGTCTATCTTCTGTTGGTTTTTCCATCTCGTCTTATTGGAAGCTATCCTTATTCATCAGGCGTAACTTCAGTGCTACACAAATATAGTAAATTTATTCTATACTACCTTACTCTCAAAGAAGTTTTTCTCATTCTCATCTGCACCATTTAAGATGTTCTCACAGTAGTTTGCTAGCTCTGATACCCATTGCTTTGTACCATTCTCCTTACGAATAAAGTACTGAGAGTTCTTACAGAACTGATACCTGTTCATCTCTTTCTCATTGAGATAAAGTTTGGTTGCCTTAAGCACTGTATCCCATGTGTAATTAAAGTTCTCAAAGAACCATATCATTGCTGGCTCAAGGTTCTTCATAGCTGACCGCGCGTATACACCAGTAGGCAGCTTGATTGCAGGGAACAATTGTCGGTATGCATCAACATTTGCTATGAAATCACTGTCTACTTTCTTATTTCCTGCTGTATCCTTTCTGAATAACTTCTCTACTTTTGCAATAAGGTCTTCACCTTTCTTTGTCATAAGACATTTACCATCTTTGGTCTCCACTAGATACTCTTCATCAAACAATACCTGATTGTCTGGTACCATAAACATATGCTGCCATGTGTCATGTTTGCTGAAATCAAGTAACCTTTTGTACTGATTAGGTGTAAGAGTATTCTTTTGAATCAGATCAAAGAAGTCATCTTGTCTAAGCTTCTTCATGTGCTACTAATCTTAAGTAACAAAATGCAGGTATCTTACCCGTGTTCCAAAACATTTCAAACTCTATGATGTCATAGGCCACACCGAATTCCTTAGCCAGGGTAATGAACTCAGCGTCCTCTAGTCCTACTGGAGATATAATCCCTTCTTGTGCGGCATGTTCACGATACTTTTCATTGTTGAAAATCACATGCATGGTTTGTTTTACTTTAGTTAAATCCATTACCAATTTATTTTTGTGTTAAAATTCTTTTCTATTAATCTGTTGGTCTCTGTAAAGACACCATTTGATTTCCATATCTTCTGTCCACTGTACGCAGCTGACGCGGGGTGACTACACTCTAATTTGTAGTTAAGATCACTGTCTATAAGATAAGAAAACTCTTGAGCTTTCTTACCCATAAAGATATAAACTAATCCCGTATTGTTTGCAGACAAGGTGTCTAACAAATAATTTGTGAATGGTTTCCATAACTCTACATGTGATCCGATCTGCTTAACTTGAGTTGTTAATGCTGTGTTTAGCATCAAGATACCTTGTCTTGATAGGTGTGAGAGATCTTTATCAGGGCTTGGTTCAATCCCTTCATCTCTCATACCTGTATAGATATACTTGAGACTTGCTTGGACATCACTCTTACTACAGCTGAAGGCTATGCCGTCTGCTACATCCACCTTTGGATAAGGGTCTTGTCCTACAAGGACTATCTTAAGATCTGTATAGGGACATTCTTCAAAAGCTCTGAACAGATCTTTAATCATTGGTGTGAACTTATCTCCAAGGTTTGATTCAGTAAGCAGTCTATCTAATATTTTATAGAACTCTTCACTCAATACAAATCCTCTTAAGATTCTATCCCAGCCTGATGATTGTAATTTTTCATACAGCTTTTGCTGTACATCTTTTAAGTTTACTTGACTCATCTGAATAAATTTATTACATTTGTTTATGGCAAAAAAGAAAATTACTGTTGACGTATTTCCAAAGGATACTGAAGTTACAATAAAGATTGACAACAATCTTTACATAAGACTTGTTGAAATAGTTGTTGAAAGTGCTTTAAAATTTGAAGTTAAAAAACTTGATGAGCACTTTCAAAACATTATTTCTGGAAAACCCCAGAACCAATACGAGTTGCATATGCAAACTATATTATTTCTTGTATCTAAAATTGAAGATGCCGTTAGAGAACAGAAAGTTGCTGTAGAAGAAGAGATTGAAATTGGTTCAGATGATGATGAAGAACCTAAGTCTTCTGAAACACCTGGTTAAAATTCACACCAACTAATTCTCCTATCTCCTGTATAGCATTGATTGCCATACCTAACTCTTCTACGCTACATTCTGCAAAGGATTTACAATACATCTCTTCACTGTTGTGCCAACATAATCCTGCTTTCTCTTTGACTGTGGTTTTCATCTCATCAAATGAGTAACCTGTCTCGGATGCCAGCTCTCTGATACTTGCATGTATCTTAGCAAGTTGGGCAAAGGTTCCCGTATCTTTGTTTGAATCAAAGAATATGTTCACTGATTGCCCTTCCTCTAATTCTTTTACTAGTTGCTCATGCTTAACCTTATCGGCTAAGCTTTTATAAATAAGCTTACCATTCTTCTTTACAAGGGTCAAGCTTAATACCATTGTTCTTTGACTCATAGGACTTCTTCTAAGGTTTCTTTAAGCAATTCTTCCACGGCTTCTTCAGCTTCCTCATTTTCATTGAGTTCCAATGGTCTGAACCTACTAGATCTCCAATATTCATAGGGTATATTACATCCCTTAAGATTGATCTCTTCTAATTCAAACCCCAATTCCCCCTTCATCAAGGGCATATTTACTATTTGGATCACCGTATAGTGTTGATCTTTCTTGACCCTTTTTTCAGGGGGAATCAATGCCGGCTGCTTGGTATCATCCACGCAGATTACTTTAAACTTTATCATATACTTTATTGAATTTCTGAGCTTAACCCGCAGTCAATCAAGGCCTGGTTGATACCTATTAATTTATCTACTGGTCCTTTTTTAACGGAGCATTTACCATTGTTGTGCGTAATTAATGCACACTGTTCTGCCTGATGTGGATTGTGATTACAATATTTAACCAGGCACGCGATCACAAAGTTGAAATCATTATGCTCATCATTGAATAGTACAATGTGATTTTGATATTCATCTTGAGTCTTGATGCTATGTTCTAATTTAGTTTCCACGCTACTCATAAATATACAACTTTTTTTACAACCAAACAATTTTGCTTTGGTCTAAATGACTAATTGCATTTGTAACCCACTCCTTATCAACGGTATTGCTGTAACACAAGATGTGTATAGCTGCCGTTTCATTTGGATTAAGTCTCAATAACCTTCCAATCTTTTGAGTTGCCTTACGGTTATTTGAATAGGCATGCATGATGATGCCTGATTTCAAATTAGGTATGGTAACACCTTCACTTAACTGTTCTACTGCCGATAGTACTTCTATCTCACCTGTCTTAAATAAATCTAGGTTAGCTTTAGACTGTGGATTCTTTGAGTGAAAGCTGTGATCACACAACTCATCTGCTTGGGCCTGCGTATTAGCAAACACGATAGTCTTAAACCTTCTCTTAGTGAGAAGCTTTTTAACATAATCTAATTTGCTTGGGAAATCTTGTAGTGATTTCATTCTCATGATGCGCATAATCTGCATCTCTTTTGCACTAGAGCAATTGTTTAATCTACCACACCAGTAGTCATACACTTTCTTTTCTGAGCTCATCCATTTAAGGTTACCCTCTTTATCTAGTACTGGATATGTAACTTCTTCATCTAGCTCTACACTATGGATGTAAATCTTATAATCATTTAAGATCTTATCATCCACTGCCGTGTCTATGAGATACTCATACACTAATGGACAAAACTTGTTACACATTTCTCCTTTCTCACTAGACTTATGTACAGGATATGTACCTGTCAAGCCAAGTATCTTTTTGTTGTGCTTTATTGCTGACATCAGCCAATTCCCATGAGAATACTTTAACGAGTGACACTCATCCAAATAGATGACATCATATACCTCTGAGTTTTGTTTGGTCAGTGACAAGTAAGTAGTGAAATCAATACATTCTAATAGGTACTCTAAATCATTCTTCTCAATCTCATCTTTCCATGACTGTAGAATTGGTAGTTTAGGTCCAACTACAAGAAACCTTACACTTGGATAATAGTGTCTTGACATGTGTTTTAATCCAAGTAGTGTCTTACCAACACCCATGGATATGTTTACTCCGGCTACTTGCCGTGGTAGTACTATTTCAAGTGCTGCTGTTTGAATTTGATCCTTGTTCATTTGTTTTTGATTTGTTGATTACCACATCCCGTAAGGCATCTAATGAGCCTTTACATTCTGCATAATCTTTGTGACGCATGTCCCATTTAAAGTGATAAGTAAAGTCTTCCAACAACTGTTCTTTGATAATGATGGCGTTCTCTATTGACTTATATTTTGTTACTTCAATGGTATCTGCAATGTTTTTTCCTTTCATGTATCCCGATTGATAATGCGGATTACTTAAATTTTCTGCTCTCATGTTTTCTACTAATTCTAATGCTGTTAATATAAGATTTTTACATAGGCTTGACATTCTCATGTTCTTTATCTTGCCTATGTTCTTAAGCCTTTCAGTCAACTCTTTATCCGAGAAGATATATATCTGAACAACTTTGTTGTACTGAGCACCTGTTGCATGTTTAACAGGCTTTGGTAACTCACACGGAAAAAGATCGCGTACTTCTTCAGTATGCTTCAGAAACTGTGCGTCTTTAGACTGCAACATATCATATGATTGTTTCTTGGCATGACTGATTGTACTGCGCTGCATAGTTGTATGCGAAGCTATATCCTCTTCTGTATTGTTAAACTTGTAGAATAGTATAGCAATCAGGTAATTTCTTGGATCAACATACTTGCGTTCCCTTGTCTTCTGAATAGTTAAGACATACCTCATGTAATGAAGTATCTCATCTTCAGTGAAAGGAAGTATCTCTTTTAATTCCTCTGGTTCCATAAAAACATTGTTTACTATTTAGAGTCATTTCTCTATTCTTTACATTAAAGCCTTGGTTACCGTATGTATCAAAGATGGTAATCTTTGCTTCCAGGATACTTTTACAGCCAAATTGCCCGTCATTGATTGCCTTTTTAACTGCGCCTGCGCTTAACTTGTCTACCGGTATAAACATTGGCATCACTGTAAGATACCCTATCTCACCATCCCAAAGCTCTACTTTGACTATACCTTTTACAGTGTAACCGCGGTGGTCTAATATTAACTCTTTGAATTTACCCATGTTACTTTATTGGGGAAGAGCTAATCTAGCTCCTCCCAGTTAATAATATTGTCAGAGATAGCCTCTGCGCTTGTCATCTTTTCCTTGAGTGTTAGATACACTGCTTTGTCAAATTCTGGATCCGTGTTTGGATCATATTTAGTGTCAACTAAGACCTCTAGTTCGAATGCAACTGTTACTTTGTATGTTGTCATAAATTTTGCCATTGGTGTACGGGTTGATGAGGGGATGATAGTAAATAAGATGCTATAAATATAACAAATTTATTTAGTTCTACCATCTTTGATGTCCATATATCCAATGACCGCTCCTAACGGAAACAGAGGTATACCAACGCATCTGATTACCTCAGACTTTAGTGGTACATCAAAGTCACATTCAGTTAACTTGTATATGTTCATTACCCATCCTACTAGTACGGCTATCCAGAATCCCATGCTTAGTATTCCTAGTATGTTATTATCTCTCATGTTGTTCTCTTTTATAAGGTTAGTTAATCATCTCTACATGTCATCTTTAACTCTGTAGGATCAAAATCATCAGAATTAAATATATCCCAAATCTTTATCATGTCTTTAAATTCTTGTTCAAACCCCTCTTCATTATCCGTCTCTCCAAATCTTACTTCCATTACATCTTGTTCAATGTTATAGTAATACTCATAAGCTGTTAAGAATACCCAAGTATCAATTTCATCTTTGTATATTAAATGAAAGCTGCATCTTGTTCCTAGCGGGATTAAAGCACTAATTTTTTTTGTAAAATAGTATTCACCATCATACATCCAAACAAATTTATATTCCATACTTGATTTGTGTTAAAGTGTTTTACTTGTTCTCCATCCCATTTCTGTTGCCTCTATAGGATGTGTCTCTATCCACATATGACAGGTGCGACACACAGCCATCCACTGTGCCTCATCTAGGAGAAGGCTTCCAATCCTCCCCGCTTTATGATGGACATCAGTGGATCTTTGAGTGCACAAACCTGTAATGTTTGCCTCACATAAGGTATGTGATAACATAAACAATACACGTTTGCCTGCATATAATTTCTCTTCTTGTGAGCGTTTGTGGGATCGGGGGGCAATAGGCTTGCGTGTTGGTTTATTCTTTGTATCATTGCTATTGTGGCAACTCCAGCATGATTTGCAATACCTATTGCGTACCCCGTCAACAGTCTCATTTTTCCATATGAGCTGTTGTTTTCCACATCCATCACAAAGTTTTAATTTGCTATTCATTACCTGCTAAACTATAAAAGTTACTTGGGAGTATCTTCTCTAATATGAGGCGTTCAACCAACATATATTTACTCACTCCCAAATCTCTAAATGGAATTGTGTTAATGAATTTAGGATCCGTATAGTTATGGTTCTCAGTAAGCTCTTTAGTGATGGAACTTTTTGGAAATAATAGTGAGAATAACTTGTTGGTCTTTTCATTAACTAACTCCTGTTTATACAGGTTCAATACTTTTTGTGTGCGGCTATACACCTTAATGATGCGCTTCCTTTTATCTTCATGCATAGAGAGAAGTTCATCATGATTATACATCTTGAGTCCGATCATAGCCCTCTTGTAGAGGAAATTCTGGTGCTCATTAAATGGATCTTTCTCAAACTCTGCGAATCTGATTTCTTTAAATGTGTTACCCAACTGTTGGAAGTTATTCAGTTTGCCGGTATACTCTGTCCTTTCTCTCCTTGTGGAGATTTGCTGTACATTGTTCATGTTATTAATTTAGAGGTGTTAAACGTAGACTAATCTTATTTACCTTATGGGGCAAAAAAAAAGCCCAACCAAAGATTAACTCTTCGATTGGGCTCTTGATTTGATTTTATTACATGCTGAATGACGCATTAGGCTGAATTGCATCTGCTTTACGCGATGCCTCATATACAGCTTTAATCTCATCACCATTGGTGTGTTCGATTGTTTCATCACATGCTGATGCATCTGACTTGTAAACATTCTTACGGTAGATAGGCTCAGCACCTAGCATACATACGATGCCTGTTGAACCTGCTACCTTAAGGTCCTTCTCAGGAGCTTTAGGATTGAATGGTGTTGTACTTTCTACAACTGAAATGCGACCTGGCAATACTGTACCTGCTTCCCATCCGAAAGATGCTAAGTCTTCTACTTTACCATAAATCAATGCAGAAAGAGTTGTCTTTCTTACAAAGTTTTGCTCATCAATTGTTGCACGTGATTGCTCTACGCGGATATAACCCCACTCTGGATTGTTTTCTGATGCATTGATTACATTACCTGCTTTGTCTGCTGTTACTTTTACACTTGTGTTCATAATTGTTTTTTTTGAAATTGTTTAAATAAACTGATTTGTGGACCACTCTACCTCTACATCACTTGGTGGGTCCTTTACCAAGTAATGCATTTATAACACTGCGTCTGCGTTTCCGGAATTGCAGGACCGTGTTAATGTTTTAATCAAATAATTCTGTGAAATCTAGGTCATCTACATCAGGGATGTTGTTTACATCTATCTTACCTGTGATACCTTCTTGTTCTTCTAGTTCTTCAAATGACATAAACTCTATGTCATACCTTTTGATTGGTTCTTCTTCCTCTTCTTCACTTACGTTGCGCTTTGGGAATTTGATGGCCGAACCGTGCCAATGAGATGTTGGATGTTTACCCAGGTTTAGGGCGACCAGATCTTGTACATCCTCGTCTGTAAGAGAGATGTATTCCTCAATTGTAATTGATATCACCTTACCATTAGGAAGCTGATATAACATTGTTCTGATTCATAGAAACAAATATATAATATTTAAACCATGAATCAAAATGTTATATCTTTATTTGCGGTTCAAGATCTTTTTCCGCCACCCATGCCTCTGCTGTTTTAATTTCTCCTGCGGAATTTACATATTCATATCCTACAAGATAAGACTTGAGTCTGTGAGGAACTACATCTAGTATCTTACATGATAAGTATAAAGTATTTCTTACAAGAATGGCGTTTGCTTTTTCTTGTGATAATTCTTTATCTAAATCCCATGTTGATAGCATAGAGTAATAACTCATGTGCATGCTCATATCTTTTACATAAGACAGCTCTTCATTTACACCCAGGATTAGTTTAATAATCCCATTGATGTGACCTGTTTCACCTAATTCCATCAAAGCCCCTGCCATATACTGAGACAATGGTTCTTTGTTATGGAAATTAGGCATTACTTTGAGTAACATATCAGCCAGATCCTTCTCATTAAATTCCACTGCAACTTTTTTACTTGCTGATGACATGGTGCTCTATGAAATATTCACCTGTGTCTGATCTTTGCGCAGCTATCTGCTCATTTGGTGTGTGATAAAACACACCACCTCTCATGTACCTGTACATGGTTACCGTTTGTACTTCCTCTGACATACTAATTAATTTTTGTTAAAGTGTTTACCCCTCTGCACTCAGTTGTAATAGATAGTTAGACCTTATTTTGAACTATCAATTGGAATCTTGCAGTCTCCGCATGCCTGCGGTGCTTTACTACAACTGCTCACCCTTGGGAAGTGAGTTGTGGTGCATTAATAAGAGCCTTTTGTCTACGTGCTCAGGTATACGCAGAATATCACTGCCTTTCTCTTGCGTACTACCACAAGGTTACAACCCTTGGACGCGTGGTGGCCCTGTGATTGGATGATAGTAAATTCTGTTGAAAGGATGAGTGTTGACCTTTCATGCTGTAATTTTGATAACTTTCGTCATCTTACACACACTACTATTACTAGTAGTACACAGCATGCTCAATAGATTAGGTATCTATCAGACCATTACACATTAGCTTATAAGTTCCTTTTCCTACCAACTTCCCCGCAAAGGATTTACAAGATGCCTCCTGTTAGTTAGATAGTAATCATTTCCCTCACCGTCTGCCTTGCGAGCGTTAAGTGTCTGCATATTACAGCAGAATAAGAGCATTGTCACCAATGTGTGTTCGGACATTTTTGCTTAAGTTCTCTTTTTAGATATTTAAACGGTCCAGGACATTGAAAGGAGTAGCCCAAACTATATGTAACGTGCTACCTTTTGGGTAGTTTAGCTACGACTCCTTCCTACTTTCAGCTGCCAAGCTTACTCATTGAATCTTACATGTATCTCACGGTATTTCTACCAGCAAGTATGTAAGTACTAACAATAGCTTCCACCTTGGCGAGGCGTACTACTACTGCTTATCATACATTCTATTGGGGTTTCCCCCTCAATTTCCCACCTGTATGGAAAATCTATAACTCTGTGCGTCAACCGTTAGGCCACTAGCACGTCAAGCTATAGGTAGTATGATACCTTTCTGCGGACAGAGATTACTCTCTGCGCAATGTGCTACCAACACATCACTTTATACCATCACTGGTTTATCCTTGTGGTCACGAAGGCTGACCATTTGCTAAATTAGTAACTTTTCTAGAAAGCTTAACGCATACACCGTGAGTATTTCAACTCTGAAGGTTTTAACTTGTATGCTTTTGGTCAGGTTTTCACCCTGACCGTATCCCCCATTCTGCTATGTTTCAAGACAGACCCAGGGATTCTCACTTGTCTGTTATGGTGAGCCAACGCCAGTAGCTTACTGGATAGACACCCGGTTAAAGGAAGGGTGCCGATACTGTTTCTTAGGTTGCAACCCCAATTAATTGTGCATATGGCAAGGATGATGTCTTTTCCATCTCTTTGCACGCTTATGCTTTCTATTCAACTTATTATAGTTGAATCCACCTGATTTGGTTAACATAGTCCCATTACCTGTAAATGGCCATCTTTGTGGGTGTGGATTTGCTGATGCCGTAGACATCATTGAGCTGCTAAATAGAATTGCTAGTAACACTAATAGATTTTTCATAACTTAATTACAGTTATTGTTGTCCTTTTTACAGGACATGGTTAATAAAAATTGGAGACATCTATATTGCTATGCGTCTCCTTTTGGTTGTTGGTTTGCCATCATTTGTTGAAGAGCTGCTTGAGCATCAGGATCGTCTTCAAACATGCTGTTGAACATCACCTTTAACATACGATTCTTTCTTTCTTCATCTGTTAATGGTGCTTCTTTCTCTAATACCTCACATACCATTTCAATTGCTGATCTGATTTGCTGATGTTTCATTGCTGCTGCGAATAACACTTCTACTGCAATCTTGATACTAGTATCCCATTCTACAGTCATACTAACTTCTTCTGAGGTTTCATCTATTTCTGCTGTGAAATGCATCTTTGCTGTTCTTGTCATTTGATTTGTGTTGTTGAAGAGCGAGGAGTCTAGATGCCTAAACGACACCTAGATTCCATAACCACTACTCCTCACTGTATCTTAAAATGGTAGGTCTTCAGGGCCTTCTACCGTACCACTATTGCTAATTGATTTATGATAAACATCTTTGCATTCTATACCACAATACTCATTACCTGGCGCGGTGTATTCACCACACACTCTACATGTAGTAGGTAATTCATCTATGATATGAGGATTGCTGTGATACCCATATGCCTCTAACAGATGTACTGGTATACCAGACTCTATTACAGATTGCATATAAGCATCATGCTCTTCAGCTATTTGTTCCCACATTGCGTGTTCTTCAGCCATCTGAGCATAGTATGCATCTTCAGGATCTTGCTCAGGACCATCATATCTGTTCAATGTATCTTGAAATCGTTGCTCTTCCTGCTGATCCATAAACAGTTCTTTCATTCTTCCCATGATTGATATATGTTATGAGCTTTACTTAGAAGCCCGGGTTAAACAACTCTTCTACTACTAGTGACTTACCTACTTCTACTCCTACTTCATATACAGTAAGTACTGATTTACGTATATAGGCAGAAGCTCTTTCTGGTTCTGTAGAATAGACACTAGCAGCATTGATTAATGCTTCTATTCTTTTGTCTAGTAAGTCTCTCATTTCTTTTTGTTCTTCTCTTGTCATTGATTTGGGTTTATAGGGTTGTATAGCTATGTTTTTTCCTTATACTAGTATTATTCTATAGGTGTTTTAGTGAGTTCACTTGTAGGTATAGAATATGCCTTTATGGAATTCCCATACTAACAGCAACGCTCTTTAACCCAGTGATACTGCGGTTTTAGCGTTTTCTTTTACACTTTTTACCTAATAACTTAGTAGATTATTACACCTACTGTGTTATTTACTTTCACTACCTCCTCTCTAACACCTTTAAGTGATAATTTATCAGGAAAGAGGGTTGGGAGAAGGTAATTTTCATATACCAAAAAGGCCCCTATGTCTAGGAGCCTGTGCGTGTTATCTAGGGCTAATATACCTGGTATACCTTATTTACCAGAGGGTTGGGTAGTATACCTTATTTCTTACTTGACCTTTTTCCCTTACCATTGCGGGCCCTGTTCACCTTCCTGTCTTCTTGTACAAGAGAACCAGATTTAGTATGACTCAGATCCTTCCCGTCCTTATTACCATAAGTACCCCTATCTTTGTTGGCCTTATTTAATCCAGCCCTGTAAGTCTTTCTTTCAGAGGTACTATGATACTCAGTGTTATAAGCATCCTTCTTAGCCCTAGCCTCCGGGTGGGTTTGGAAGTACTTAGCACTCTTACTCTTACCGGCTGTAGATCCGGCCAGTCCATTGCGTGTTGTTTTCTTTGCTGCCATAGAACTAATATACAAAAAATATTTCACATGCGCCCAGGTTCCACCAAAGTCTAAAAATATGAGGCGGTAATTGGGATGATAGTAACTAGAGTACTGCCTTCTCTAACCAGGAGACCTGTGGGCTCATCCGAGCGGAGTGAGGGCGAACACGGTGAGCATTACATTAGTGAGCACAGCGAACACCATTTTTAGCAAAATGTCTCATTTTGCATGTGCTTGTTTTCCAAGCACTTAGTCTACTCCCTCCACACGGTGGAGACCGATTTCCTAAGCGGGAAAGTTACTTGGCCATGCGGCCTGAAAACCGAAGGGGTTTTCAATGAGCAAAAAAAAAGGGTACAGGATTTCTCCCGTACCCATGAGTATTACTCCTCCGAGTTGCCGTTCATAAAGCGTCTTGCAGTTTCCTCTGCAATAGCTTTACCAAGGTCGCCACCCATGGACTTAACCACAGCCTCTGCTTTACGCAGTTCTGAAGTGTCAATGATGACATCTCCATTAGCCAAGATTAGCAAATCCACATTGTCCCCAACGTACTTAGTACTGAAGAACAACGTCTGACCTGTTTTGTCATCCACGCGGTTATTCTTACCCTTAGCGTCAGCATACGCTTTCATCTCTTCGGGTGTGCCCGTAACACTATAGCGGAAAACCACTGTTGATGTTTCTACTCCGTTAACTACAGTTTTCTTTGTGTAAGAACTGTTTGGCTTTGGTAACAAGTTTGCTTTTAACATGTTGATTTGGATTTGTGAGCTGATTTGAGCTCTGGTTTAAACTAATTTAGAATGTGAGAGGGTGAGGATTATGAAAAGAGAAGGGGGCATACTTGCCCCCGCGTGGTTGTGGATGATAGTAAACCTTAGTTGTATAACCAACTATAAGCCTCTGCGTATCCTGCCAACAACTGTTGTTCTCTTTTAAACCTCAATTCTCTATGAGTTTTTTTTGCTGTGTAGGCAATCTCATAGTGAATTCTGTTTGGTTGAATGTGCATCATCTTAGTATATGCTAATTCAATAGCATGATACTTTGTTGTTGCTTGAACACTCACATGGACCACACATGGTCCCTCAGTGCCAAGGTAACCTACCCTGACACTGAAGTTTCTAGTGTTTTCCATTAATACCAAAGGATATTAAGTTTCCCCTCTAGCATGAATGTTTCGCCAACAATAGTTGGTTGTGCGAAATCATCACGCAAGCGTGCAACTATTCTCTTTGGTGTAACCAATGTTACTCCTTTGCGCGTGTACGTGTGTACTACTGCGTCTTTCTTAACTGACTTGTTCATATGGATTTGAATTGTAAAGGGGGATTTATTCCCCCTTTTGGTTTATAATTTTACATACTGTTTTTGCCTCTAGAAATCTTTTTCTAATTGCGAAGCCTTGTGCAGGTGGGCAATTATCAATGAATTGAAGGGCAAGAAATGCCGAGTGCTTTGCACTTGTTGTGTATTCTAATGAAAGCACAGGCATTTTGTTTTGGTCTAGGATTTCTGCGTAATAGATAATCATATGAATATAAATTAGTTTATTACATAAGAGGGTTAGGTTGATAAGGGTAAAGGGTGCTTACTAGCACCCGTACCACTCATCTAATTCATCTCCCATAAGTTCATCAAGCATACCTTGCTCAATCATCTCACGGGCGATTTCTCCCCT